>Ga0099826_10003361_pt1 | contig 10818 bp, 3 predicted proteins | sample Mtrugardesep15_FD_76830 | JGI IMG/M metagenome (GOLD analysis project Ga0099826, IMG submission 76830) | Root nodule microbial communities of legume samples collected from California, USA - M. trunc garden sep15 | ecosystem: Host-associated > Plants > Roots > Nodule | place: USA: California...
AGCAAACAAACCAGGTTTTTATGATGTGAGAGGAAGGTATAGTAAAAATTGGGGAAATTTCATATTGTATGGTGGTCCAGGAAGGAATGCGAATTGTCGCTAAGACTGTGTTTGGATGGGGGAATATTGAATAATATAAAAGAATAAGATATGTAATGGTAAACATTTTTTGAAAAAATAATAATAATCTTTTTGCATTTCTTGATTGTGGTTATTTATATTTATTGTGCAAATTAAATTAATGTTCTTTTTTTTGTTTTGTTTTTAATTCAATGGTCATCTATTGATAGTACCATAACAACCTAGATTATTTTTGTGTCCAAAGATAATATGAAAAAAGATATACACCTTTTATTGGCATCCCTCTCATTGCCTTTCCTAGTAATTCCTTCCAACATTGTTCTTTTTACTTACAATGATAAAGGAGTCTCAAGGTGATTTAGATGCCGGAAGAAATAATAAAAAAACAGGATTAATATCATTTTACAAGTTTCTTTACTCTGTCAAATTACATAGCGCACAAACATTTACTGAAATTCTTACAAACTTTCAATCTTAAAATTTCTTAAATATTTAGAAATCATTTGAACTTTAATCTTCCTACAACGCTGATTGTATGTCAACTGTAAACACAATCTTATTTATTTCTTAAACTCTGATTGTAAAAGTCTTGTGTGTTTGAGCAAAGTAAGTCTCTTATTTGCGTGTTTGAGCAAACTGTAGTTTCTTCTTATCAAGTAAATAATTGGGCGCATTAGATTTGCATCCATGATCATCATTCCTTTTCGTGATTTCCTTGTTGTTTGGTTTGTGATCATTTGCTTCTAAGGTTTTGTACAGGTGAAACCATGGCCAACATGAGTTTTAGAACCCTACCATGAGTTTTATTACTGTTTCATGTGATAAATTAGTTTGTTTTTCCATTATCGAGGGTGATCTTGGCCTTAGATCTATCTTGACATCAATAAGTTGCTACTTTAAAGTTAAGTTGGGAGCTCCTTACCTCTACTAAGGAATATATATGTTACTTTTCTTAGATCTGTCGTTATTCATAAGCATGACATCAATAATTATCACATTATTCATTCCTTCATCCAGGAGGTATCAATAGTTAAATTTCCGATGTTCAAGGCAATTCTAAATGGAAGCTTGGTAATGGGAATTCTATATGTTTCTAATTACATGAATTTACGAATTTGAGCACGATATCCAGAAAGTGATGTTCCAATTCGTAAATTCATGTAAGTTCTAACTTTTTGGTATTTTGTTGATTTTGAGGATAAGTAACGATTTAAGTTTGAGGTTATCATTATGGAACATCATATGATATTTTAGGCTATGTTTTTTGTTATTTTTTTTGCATTTGAAGGCAAATTAGAAGTCATATAGAGGAGTTATCAATGGTTGGAATGTTTTGTATTTTTTCATTTGAGTCGTTGTAATGCACTTTTATCCTAAATCATGCAACTTTATAGGTATTTGGAGTCTTTTTAGTAAGAAATCATGTAAATCGGCAAAACAAGACATCACGTGAAGAATCGAGGATATGAATATTGAAGATCAATGGTTCTTAGAAGGTCTTTGAAGACAACAGAAAGTGAAAAAAATTCATTTCAAATTCCAATTCATTGCAAGACGGAAGAACGCACGAAAAAGGGACGAAAGCTGTAAAATTCAAATAGGAGGGGCTGCTAGAAGCTCCCTTGTGCCTAGACCATGTGCCCCTGCACATGAGGCAACATTTTTTATTGCCTCATGCGCCCCTGGGCCTCACTCTATTCGCCCTACACATGAGCATAGCCAAGGAGTGTTGGTTACTTCGTTTTTAAGCTGTTTTTAGTGGAAAATCCCTAGTTTTCTTCTCTTAACCCCTGATTATAATGATGTATTATAAATAGAGACCCTTATACACTCTTTTATTCATTCAGAAAATTATAAATAGAGACCTTTATAAATTATTTATTCATTCAGAAAGCTAGAGGTACAAGGCAATGGTCAAACATCAGGAGCTTCAAGGAAGAGGATCTGCATCATTCTCTTGTTCTCTCTAGGGTGTGTTTTTTTATTGTTCTGTAATGATGTCGATTGCCATGTGCAACTAAGCCCCTATGATATGAGTTCCACGATGAACCCTTTCTTATATGTTGAATTCAATTAATACATTTTTTTATTCAATTTATGATTTAAAGTATGATTTAATTTGTATATATATGTTTGTTTCTATACAACATCTTAGATGGAGCATAACATTATTTACAACCCTAATTTCACGTGACCCCGACAATAGTAAATAGCATAGTTGCTAGATTAATGCCCCGTTTGTTTCAGATTTTTTTCCTTAAAAAAATCACTTTTTTCATTTTTAAGTGTTTGTTTAGGATTTTTAAAAAAGTCATTTTATCAAAAGAAAAATATTTTGACCCTAAAATGAAAGTGATTTTCTTAAAAAAATTTATTATCAAATAAAATTTTCTATAAAATTATATTTTTTTATTTAATCGATATAAAGAAGAAAATAATATGACTAAAACACATTTTTATAGAGAAGAAAATAAAGCTAAACTCCAACACTCTCTTGATCAACAAATGCAGTAGGATTTTTTTATCTTATGCAATTAAGTATAATAATTATTATTATATTTTTATAATAAAAAATAATTAATTTTTTAAAGCAAATTTCCAACAGAGTAAACCCTTATAAGTGATGTCCTCATGAGCTTAGCTCAGTTAGTATGGACAATGTATAATATATGTAAGGTCCGGAATTCAAACTCCGACCACCAACAAAAACCCTTATAAGTGCTGGAATTTAAACCTAAAGGTCTTATCTACATTGAACTACTATTATAAAAGTTATAAATACTAATGAAATTTAGAGACAGATTGTATTTCGTCTATAAAAGAGACAGCGATTGAGACAACACCATCTCACTCCTTAATTTTTTCTCTTACAAAAAGAAACTAATAAAGAACAAATAATATAAAAGTATTAAAGGTGTTTGTTTCTAAATGGAAAATGAAAAATGAAACTTATATTAATCTGAAAAAAGATGACCCTCTCAGCGCATAAGTGTGTCAAAAAGAGCAATAGAGTTCATTTACAACAAACCATTAAGAAGAAGCAAAGTAAAACACCTCTCCTCTCATGTAACATCCTATTTTCCCGATGATAAATATTAAATAATAGGAATACATTTAATAGTAAGGATGTTACATGACTCGGCATTATATCACAAAATAACGATGAAATGTTTTCCTTTTAAAATAAATCCACGTGAGAAGAAGAAAATCATTCACTGATCACCTTAATAAATTCATATTTGCCGTTCAATAATCAGAAATAGAAAATAACAATGTTTTCAAGATTCAACTCAAAATGCAATTAAAAATTAAATCGTCATCACTCTTCGTCACATTATGGATTCCTCATCATTACTCTATATCAACCGTTTATATCACCACCTTCTCTCTTCATTAATCTAACCCTTACGTGTGACTCATTTCTGCATCAACACCCCTCTATTTTATTTTATTATTCATTTTATGTGCATACTCTATTTTCTTATCTATTCTAGGCTCTCTATAAAAATTATCCATGATATCATATCTTATTCCTCATTCCTAATCTCAAGATATTTTCTTATTCATTATCATTACATACAACTTCCCCTCCCTACATAACTAGGTTCTCCCTCACCATAGTCATGAACTCTTTCATACTTATTCTCCTCAATAAAACGATCTTATATCTTATTACTTTGTTCTCACGTGCGCAGTCATTTGTGCATCGTCCATTCCCCTACTCTTAACTTCGTCCTAATTTAAAGTTATTATCTCACCTTATAATTAAATTTGACTTTAGCAACTTTCCTCACTAAGACTTCACTATAATTTGAGGTTTCATTCTCTCGATACTGGTCGTTATTATTATCGTCAATCATTATAACTATTACCTCTTATACTATTTCCTATGCATCTTACTCTCTTCTAATCGATCCTGGTCTTATTCATCATTATCATCATTCCTATTATCTTTCATTACTTAATATACAACTACTTATCTTCCCTAACATTTCGTCTTAATGACCATCTCATCGTTTACGATCATCTAAATTAGACTTCTATATTCTTTATTCATTTTTGCACCTTATACGTTACTGTCTAACATTCATCTTTAGTTCTTTAACTACCTTGGCTCTTTTACTCTTTCACTTAATGGTATCCCTAAACTCATTATTGGTTTAAGGAGATTATGATTAACATGCATCCACAATTACTCGGAAAAGCACCTACTTCATATCCCTTATTATCATTGTTTTACACCCCTTTTACTAAATCGTGTGTTTTTAGACTCACCACGTACCCACATTATTTGCTCTATTAAATTCTCGTCTTATTAACCTTAATTAACTTGATGTGTTTTCTCACTTTTATTATAATCCCCGACCTTTACCCAATGCTTTAACTCTTACTCACAACATAACCCACTTCATCATTTACTCGTCACCCTAAACAAGATAAGTCATCGTCATTCCTCGTCATTTATAAACATCATTTATTACATAATTCATCATCATCATTCAACAATTATGATCTCAGCATAGATCTTCATTGTACGACAATAACTTCTCATCATTAATCAACATCTTATGCAAGCATATATGTACACATCACATTTCCTCGTTGTTCATTACTGCATTTTAGAATCTACTCCCGACATTCGTTCTCTCCATTACTACATCTTTCATCCTAATAGTATATCCCATTCTCTGTTGTAATATAAGTCTTTACCTCTCTATTAATATTCCTCATAACTTCCTCCATATTATCTCTCACTTTCTATGACCAAGCCACCTTGACATCATTAGATTCTCACATGCTACTATCTTAAGTTCATATGTAAGCTTGTTATTATTCTGGGATGATCACTTCTATTTATACCTAAACCCACTCCTTCATTTATTTATATAGTTTAGGACCCTTACACCTACCTCTCACATTAACACCTTCATTAACTGGCTATTATTTTCTAGGATTTTTTAAGGTCCATTGAAGGGGTTGTGCTGAAGTTCCAAGAAAAACACAGCATGACCCAAGTACAGTAATGTGATCATAACCCGAGCTGTGGATGTCGATAAGAGGTCAAACCAAAGCCACTGGAAAGCTAACTTCTATACCTACAACTTTCATGTTCACACCAAGACTTAGTTTGGGACAAAAATGGGTGAAAAACACCCAAAGTTGGATGCCAGGAACAAACACCCGATGCGCTAGCTCTCGAGTTGTGGGCGCTAGGCGCCTTAGTGCAGCGCAGCGCTGCGACGATTTCTAATCCTACGTTTTTGAAATACGAAATTTCTTCTAAGTTTCCAAAAACTCCCATTTTCAAAGCCCTCATGATCCCAAACTGATATGAAACATTACTTAGGGTTACCTTATCATCCAAACACTAATTTCTCGCACAATTTACCTAATTGCATCATTCCTCGCATGATTAAAGGCTCTAATTTTGATTACACTAACTTTGTTCTATTTGAATTTTAAATCCTCAACCATAAAGGTAATCCTCAACAACATTTCAGCAACACTCCTTCTCTACCCTTTCTACAACCCAACCAGAAAGGTAAACCCTAGAGATGAATAGATCCCCCTCCCCCCTACCTTGAATCCTTCAAAATTTCAGTTTGTGGCTTGACCTTGCTGCCGCTAGGGTTTCTCCTCCTATGCTCCTCTTTTCTTTCTTTTCTACTGTCAGTAGTACTAATTCTTCTAACTCCTAACCTTTCTATTTATATTAGGGACGGTCCCTTGTTAAGATTCTCTGCTCATATACTCACTATTCTTTTACTCTTCCCCTCCCCCACTTATTTAAAACTTATATATTCTACACCTCGACTCTACATTATTTTATTTTGACTCCTCCCTTCATTTTATGTAAATTCTCATACCATTTCTCAATAATCATCAATATTTCATTTTCTCAACAACAAAACAATACTCAAGCACAAGAAACATCAATAGTAATATTAATCAAAACTTCATTTATTAAATATCATTAAATTAATTAAAAATTGAAAGTTGGGGTGTTACATCTCTCCCGTTCAAAGAATCTAAAGGATGCTATAGATTGTGTGTGTTTATTTGAATATTTGTTAGTCACTTGAAAGATAACAAATATAATTTTAAATTAATTCTTTTGAAATAAACTTAATTTTAGACTAAAAGAAATTATTATAACCAATTAATTAAATTAATTTAATCAAAATTATTTAGATAAATTAGTTTTGAAATACCATAGAATATACATCTTTCGGTCACTATTATAAGCAAATCTCTATCTTTTAGGTTTGTTCATTAAATGATGCATGTGGTCTATATAATAGACCGTATACATTTATTTAATGAAACTAAAAAGTTGACTTTTGCTTATAATAGTGACCGGGGGTGTACAACACTGCGAGTTTAAGATATTTCCTTAAATTTTAAATAAGTATGTTTGACCAACCAATGTTTTGACTACTTAAAAGATATAATATTAAATGATTCTATAGTAGTAATATATTAAATATTATATTTTAATTATTTATTTTCTTAATTCATATATATATATATACACACAAACATATACACTCCCAAGAGTTTCACAGGTGGCTAGTTCAAAGTAATTAAGGCTCGAACACGCACAAACACTCTCAAAAGTAAATTTGTTTCCATGCACAACACAAAAATCTAAGAAGACAAAACAAACATGGACTGTAGCTCCCAGATTATTTCCCTCCTCCTACATTTTGTTCTTATTGTATCAATATTGGTTTGTCCAATTAACTCTTCAAGAATAACCAAACATCAGTTATTCAATAAAACTTCTCGATCAGATAAAGAATTCCACAAGATGAAGAAGATGATAGCAACCCGTCTTCAAGAGATCAACAAGCCTGCTGTTAAAACAATTCAGGCATGTTATAAATTTTATAACATCATTGGTATATTTTGGATGAAAAAGTTTTCTGTAGAAATATAATTTTAGACTTAATATATTCTTCATTATAACTTAACTTGTTTGGATAATAAAATTCGGAGATTTTCATCATAAATGGGTAAATATACAAATACCACCTGAAAGATTGAAATCTCTCATGACCTAATTATATAAATCTTAAAATAGTTCTTATAATTATTTTTTTAAAATATGTACAGATTTAGGTTTATAATGTTTCAAAATTTTCCCATTAGTCACTATAATGTCTTGGAGCCTAACTTATAAATATGAATGATTCTTAAAACGGTCTCTTGAATTTTCAATTATACATCCAAACATACTCTTATGTCTTGGACCTAACTTATATGCTTTTGAAATCTTTGTTTGTATTCATTTTTGCAGTGGTCATATCATTGATGGTCATATCATTGATTGTGTTTTGACTCATAAACAACCAACTTTTGATCATCCTTTATTGAAAGGACAAAAACCATTGGTATTTTCTTTTCTTAATTTAATTAATAAAAATTCAAAAATAATTTGAAATTAATTTTTTTCGTGCATATATTTATACACAGGATCCTCCAAAAAGAACAATTCCAATCAGAAGAATAACCGAACAAGACTTGTTAAGAGCCGACAATATTAGCCATTTTGGAAGAAAATACATCCATCCAGATAATTACGAAGTATGTAATCGCACAAACTCAGTTGTTTCTCAATATTTTTTATAACATTAAACCTAATTTCTCTCTAAACCTTATGGTATTTTAAAAATGAAATAACAAATGGATTCTTCTTATTGCTCCAAACTACACAGCTTTCAATTGGGTCTGTGCAAGGAGATGGGTACACAGGAGCATCAGCTATCCTAAACGTGTGGCGCCCTAAAGTGGAAAAAGATGAATTCAGCGCTGCGAAAATATCGATAGCATCTCAAAAATCTGGAGACATTATTGAAGCTGGTTGGCATGTATGCTAAATACTTCTCTTATCATTTATTCATTTATTTGTTTTCATGTCTTTTAATATAATTGGTATGCATATTTTACCAGTTAAGTTCAAGTGGAGTACGTCTTATACTCTTATATGTTGTTCTAGGGTTATGGGATTTCCCTTTTCTTTTTTTATTTATAAAAGTTAAGTTTAACTGATATTAATTTTTATGTAGGTTTTCCCGAATCTCTATGGAGATGACTTCCCAAGACTATTTACCTATTGGACGGTACGTAAATTTATTGAATTAAAGAAGGTTGAAAAATAATACAAGTTTATATAATTTTTATAGGATTATATAATTGTTATTTGACTTAAGTGTAACATACACATTAATGATTGCAGTCTGATTTAGAAAGACAAAGTGGATGCTTCAATTTAAAATGCGTTGGCTTTGTTCAAACAAGCAAGAAAAATTTATTGGGAGGGAGACTTTGGTCCAGTTTCTACATATAATGGCAAACAATATGATTTTCCCTTAATCATCTGGAAGGTAACATTCTCATGAGATTACCAAAGTGATGTGTAATTTTTTTTAAATTACTTTACTCCCTCCATTTTAAAATGAATGTCGTTTAAAGTTTTCACACACAGATTAAAAAATACATTAATTAAAAGAAAAAGAGATGTTATTTTACCAAATTATACTAATCAACTATGATTTGTTTTTCATTAAAGAAAAAATAATACTATTTCTGAAGTAGTGTATATAGTATTAATTGAAGAGTACAATTTAAAACAAACGATTATTATTACATTGAAAACTGAAAGTGACATTCATTTTAAACAATTTTTTTTTGTTAAAACGATACTCATTTTGAAACGGATGAAGTATAATTTAGTATTTTTTTTTATAAGGGAGGGACTAGTAATCATATTAGTCTTCAAAATTGATGTGTTGTCTATATAATTTTTATGTGTAATTTAACTTTGTTACAAAACAAAAATGTGTCATTGAAAGTTTACTTATATTTTTGTTGTGTAGGATCCAAACAGTGGGAATTGGTGGCTAGAATATGGATCTGGAAATTTTCTTGGCTATTGGCCAGCCACCTTGTTCACAGAATTAAAGGGTGAAGCATATATTGTTGAATTTGGTGGAGAAGTTCTCAATTTAAAGAGAACAGGATCTCATACTACCACCCAAATGGGTAGTGGACATTTTGAATTCAATAGCATTAATAAAGTTGCATTTATTAGAAATATGCAAGTTTCGGTTACTGAACAAAACGTCTATATTGACCTACCAGATCCTGATTGGGCAGCAGACAAACCAGAATGTTATCCTTTAAGACCATGGTATAATAAAGACTGGGGAAATTACATGCATTATGGTGGACCTGGCAAAAGTGAGAAGTGTCCCTAAGGGAAAGCATTGAATGAATTAATAATAAGAAATATTATGGTAAACAATTTTATTTTTTTAAATCTTTTTTTGCATTTTTTTATTGTGGTGTTTTATTCCTATGTCCAAATTAAAGGTTCTTATTTCTTATAACATTGTTGATTCGGACACAGTTGGATGATAACCAATCACTAAAAGGAAGAATGGTCAAAGTTCAGTTCAGACCCTGTCCGAACCAAACCAAACTATTTTTCAGTTCGTTCGTTTGAACTGAACTGAACCATAATGGAACAATTCGAATCAAACCGTACTGGTCTTCAAAATGGTGAAATATTTCCTAAACAAAAACCAACAGGTTTTTCACACTTCCTCCGTCACATGTAGCGTGCAATCCCAAATAATTGAACGCGTTAGCATCACCACACTTAGCTCGATTGTTCTATTATCTCAATTGATAATCAATCACCTTGTCTTTGCTTCTAAGATCAACCAAATCGAAGTTGTTCATATCTTCCTCTTCTTCTCTTTCTTCAACCTTCTCTTCCATCCCTCGCTCCACCAATCACATCGTCGGACTCTCTCCCGCCGCCGTCGAAGAAAACTTCCCCCGCAACACCACCACTCTTCCCTTCGTACCGATTCTCTCATTTATTTCTCCAATTTTTTCAATTAATTTAATTGATCCTTAAATATATGCTTATGCTTACTGGAATCGCGTGTTTTCTTAGCTGCTTCGAAATTTTGATGTTGTGATTTCTTGTTTATTTGAATGTGCCTGTGAGTTTTTGGTTTAATTTGGGTTCAATTTCAGTTTTAGTTTTTTTAAAAAGGTTCGGTTCAATAGCAGTTTGGTTCACAACTTTTACATAACGGTTCAATTCATAACTTGTATAGAACAATTCAGTTCAATAGCAATTTGGTTCAGTTTGATTCGGCACTTCGGTTCAGCTTTTGGTTTTTTTGCCCACCCCTAATTAAAGGTATCAACAAAATTACTAGTCGATTTCCATAGTTAGATTATAACAAAAAGGTATAGAAATTAGCCAACCCCAAAAAAATGGAGAAACTAGACATTCTTGTTTGTCCTACTCATAGTTATACAGACAACTCAATTGAATTAGTTAACCTTTACCTTACATTTGAGCTTTACCACAAAGTAGATTTTGATCACAAAAGCAAAGTCTCAATGAAACGAGCGATATATTCTAAAAAGTATTAGCAAGGTAAAATTTTGTACTCTAAGGAATGATTTTAAATTTAGAGTTTTTCTAATCTGTGCAAGATTGCACATAATAATGAGTAATTAATGCACCCATTTTATATGTTTCTCCAAATCTTTTTTCCTTTTTTTTTTTTGAAAAAATGGTTCTTCAAATCATTTTTTTTTTACAAAATGTTTCTCCAAATCTTATTAACTACAATTTTTTTCCTTCTGTCCTCTATTAACACACTTACAGGTCTTTTCTTTGAAACCACTGCCACTTTTTTTTACAGGGAA
>Ga0099826_10003362_pt1 | contig 10817 bp, 9 predicted proteins | sample Mtrugardesep15_FD_76830 | JGI IMG/M metagenome (GOLD analysis project Ga0099826, IMG submission 76830) | Root nodule microbial communities of legume samples collected from California, USA - M. trunc garden sep15 | ecosystem: Host-associated > Plants > Roots > Nodule | place: USA: California...
AAACCCCTCTCTATAACGAACTCATCTGTAGGGCTGCCATTGACAAGAATCGATGATGTTGCCGTACCCACACATTCTGATATCCACTTGCGCCACAGAGTTGGAAAGTTCATATTACTCATCACGGAATCAAGATAGTTTAAGTCCACCGAATCATAGGCCTTTTCAAAATTGACTTTAAACATTAAAAGTTCCTTGTTGAAACGTCGAGCTTCATCAACAGCCTCATTGGCTATTAAAATTCCATCAAGTATCTGTTTCCCTTTAACGAAAGTGGATTGAGAAATCGATATCACACTACCAAGGACCCCGCGAAGTCTATTAGCCAAAACCTTCGCTAAGACCTTATACATACACCCAACCAGAGATATTGGTCGATACTCATTAAAATTATGTGGACTACTCACCTTTGGAATCAAAGCAATAAAAGTAGAATTCACGCCTTTCGTCAACTTCCCATTTCTATGGAATTCCACCAAAAACCTCATAAAGTCATCTTTCATCATGTCCCAAAATTGTTTAATGAAACCAAAATTAACCACATCCGGACCCGGACTTTTAAAACTATCACAGTCTCAAACCGCCTGCTTTACCTCTTCCACCGAGAAAGGTTTAGTTAAGCTACCAGCTTCTGCAAAAGAGAGCTTACGGAATGGAAGATTATCCATGCCTTGCCGCACCACATTCGGATTACAGAAATGAGTAGAAAAATGACTGAAAACCGCATTTCTGACATTTTGAACCCCTTCAACATTGACACCATTTACATTTACCATATGAATATTATTCCGACGACGGCGAGCAGACATAACACCATGAAAGAATTTAGAATTTTCATCACCTTCTTGTATCTTTGTTAGTTAATATGACAAATTCTAATAGCCTTTCATGTGGTAAATTTAAATACCACTCACACTCTTTCTAGTCATTTTGTTTTAAAATTAACCTCCTCCCTTAAAAAAAGTCCAACCTCCTCTTGACTTTGACGCCATATAACTACGGTTTAAGAAATAATAGAGATGATATTTATGAAATTTGTATTCATTTTCCTTTTGTTCTTACTTAATTTTATGTTATTTGGAAAATATGTAAGCTTTTATGTGAAGAACTTGGATGATTTGCAATCGACTTACATATTTTCATAGAGCTTTCGTTAAGACACAAAAAAGAAGTAAAACAGGCAATTTTAAGTCAAAAGAATTTTATTTATTTATTTTTTAAAAAAACTAATGATTCCAAGTGGATAAACACAAATAAGATCACGTAAATAAATAAGCAACATTTTATTTGAACAACCATATACAAACTCATTGTTAGTCGAGGTGTCGTCAAACCCACTAGGAGGTACAAATACATCTTATCGTGGTAGATATGTTGTAGTATTAGCCAATGCAAATGGATAACTTTTCCATGATTGTTGTGTCGGGTAATCCCATAACTAAATGTTGTATTCTTTCTATTGTGATGCAAGTGGATCCTCCAATGTAAGACATATTGTTTGCATGCACAATATTGTCATAGGGAAAAACTTGCGGCATGCCAACTTTTCATTATGCCTCTCGTAGCCTCCTCACCAAATGTACTTGACCAACTTGAAGGTTAGTCTGGTTATAAGCATCATTCGTCAATGAATGCCCTCCGGAGTTTGCTGTGGAAAAATATTAGGTTGGTAGTTGGAATGTACCATTTGTATAGGAAGTAGTGCAATACAATTGTGTCTCTTCCCTCATCCCCTTGGTGTTGGTAGTAGTGCTACACACATGGAACATGGGTTTCTTTGATCATTTTCCAATCCCACTATCTTTTGACTCAGTATAAAGCTTCTGTAACCCAGGTTATAAGTTTGTGGCCTTGAGAAATAACATGCCTCCCTCGCTCGAATGATTAAACATCCCTTAACCTTCCAAAGACTTGGGGTTCCAACGCCTAAGCTCTAATAACCTATTTGTCGAAGTCGGCTAACATGATAATTACTTTTTAGGTGTAAACATTTGGTAAAATATATTTGCAAACCATTGTTGTTTATCAACATAAATGATGATTGTTTTAGGCGTCGTCAAACTTATTGGGATGAAATTTGTGCATCGGGTCATATAAGGTTTGTTGTGGCGTTATTAGATAGTTATGGGTAATATTCCATGGTTGTTGATTCGAATAATACATAATTGGTCATTGTTGATAACCATAAAATGTTGGTTATTAACTTTGTTTTATCACCAAGATCTACTGATCTTTTGACTGATTGCATGGCTAAAACCTCTTATTTTCTGTATATTTAGGATTTTATGATTTTATTTAGCTTTTATTGATATTTAGTTGCTTAGATTAATTTATGCTCGTTATGGCTAGTTTCATGGGCAAGTTGTGTGTTGATGTGAAGATGTTTAACGATGTATCACTTCAGGCTAAAGTCGCATCTTTGTATGACTGCAAGTATGAGTAATACGATAGTACAAGCATAGGACCATCACGGACAGGGCTTAGAGATGAAGTTTATTAGGTCACCAATGATTGTCATTACATTGAGGAAATAAGGAATATGTTGGTTCCTAATGGATAAGAAAAGGACATTTGCACATGGAAAATTACCAACAAGGATAAAGATATGGTCTTGTAGTATAAAAAGACAATCACATTGTTGTGCGAAGGGTCCAAAATTCTCATCCCATTCCAGCGGTCTTTTCCAACTAGGGTTGGTATCTCACAATCTATATTCTACCCATGATCCATTCTATTGAAGAGTGCGATAGCAAGTTCTTAGTTGGAATTTTAGGAATTGATTGAGTGAGTAATTTGAAAGGATCATTCCTTTTCATCTTGGATTGTAATCTTCCTTTGTAAACTATAAACTCTTTTATCAATTATTGCAAATATGTTTTCATTAATTTCTTAACTTATTTCCATTTTTGTGTTTAAGCTCGTTAGGACGTAAACAACTTTGGGGTTAAGACATGATGACGTTATGATTATGTTTGCATAAGTTTGGTTAGTTGCGTACTTAAACTTCTTTTAAACAAGTTGTATAAACTATATTCTTTAAATAAAATCTTACCACTTTTATCTTTATTGCCAAATTCTTTGAGCTCGAGAAAGGATGATATTGATCGATATAACAATAACAATAACAATATGAATCTAGAGGGGGTGAATATATTTCCTCTGAAAAATTATACATGCGAATATGATTTTTGGGAAAGCTTTACAATGTTTTGTTAATTGGAATGATAATGTGAATACTGATAATCGAACTAAAACAATGTTTATGATTAAACATTTTTGAGATAATGATCCACTATAAAATTATAAATACTTCATTACAAGACCTTGGCGTTCTAAATCAAACCTAATACTTAAAAAAGAAATTATCATAAATCAAATGTTGGCTACAATACTATTGATGAATTGATTGATATAAGGATTCCTATATATCAAGATATTACTTAACATATACAAATTCAAGGTTTATCAAATACAAACAATTCATTAAAGCAATTAATTACTTAACACGTGTTCAATCCTATCATATCACGATTCATCAAAATGCAAAAACTAAATGGTAAGGGAAGAGAAAACACTGGATTTATAGGGGTTCCCCCAATCGTTCTCATTATGGGGTATGTCCTATCTTCGTAGCAAAACCTATGACCTTCCACTATGATTGAATGTTTACATGCACGTCCTACAGGGTTTGATTACAAGTAATTAATGAAGTTTGTGATTCTTTAATCCTATAGATTACCAAGACCATAAACCACTTGTAGCAAGATCACTTTCAACTTGATCCGAGCTCAAAATCCACAAACTCAATCCTTAAAATCTTCTATCATGTGTGATCCTTTGAAAATCTTCATCAAGATTTCTTCCTCAGCTTGGATTCCTTTGATTTCCCTCTTGATTGACGAACTAGAAAAACTCGTGCCTTATGGAGGAGAAAAGAAGGCTTCATATGTCCTTTGGATCTTTGAGCACCTTAATGAAGAAATAACATATGATGTTTTTAACTATGTTTTTAGTTATTTTCTTTGCATTTGAAGGTAAATTAGAATTCAATTAGAGGATTTGTCAATGGTTTGACGAAATTTTTATTGTTTTCAATTGTGTAGTTGTGATTTAGTTTTATCCTAAATCATACAACTTCATAGGTGTTTTGAGTTTTTTAGTGTGAAATCATGTAAATCGACAAAACAAGACATCAAGTGAAGGATCGAGGATATGAAGATTGAAGTTCAATGGTTCTTAGAAGACATTTGAAGATAATACAAAGTGAATAAAATTCATTTGAAGTTCCAAGGCATTGCAAGACGGAAGAGCTTGAAAAAGGGTCAAAAACTGTAGAATTCGCATAAGAGGGGCTGCCTCATGTACCCCTGAGCATGGGAGAAAAATACATGTTGTTTCATGCACCCATGTGCCCCGCTCATGAACATACTCAGTAGTTGTTGTGTGCTTGTTTTCCAAGTCGTTTTTGGTGGAAAACCCCTATTTCACTCTCTTAACCCCTAAGTAATCATGCACTATAAATAGAGACATTTTCACACTCTTTTATTCATTCAGAAAGATAGCGATACATGTCACGGGTCAAGCATCAAGATCTTCAAGGAAGAGGATCTCCATCCTCCTCTTGTTCTCTCTTGGGAATGTTTTTCTATTGTTTTGTAATGATGTTGGTTGCCAGGAGAAACTAAACCTATTTGATTATGGTTCCAAGATGAACCCCTTATTATTTGTTAGATTCTGTTAATAAAGTTTTTATTTAGTATATAATTTAAACTTTGGTTTAATTCGTATATGTCTGTTTTTATACCATATCTTAAATGGAGCTAGTAGGATTGACAACCCGAATTCCATTAAAGCAAGGCAAGAATGACTTTCTTAGTTTCTAAATTAATTGAATTTAAGTATGAATTTAGGGCTATAACTCATCTTAAGGGACCCCTGCAATTGTAAATATTTGAATTATGGGGATAATAAAATAAACGTCCATAGATTCATCACGGAGTTATGTTATACTTTCTTAAATGAAGACATAAGACAAGTTATAAACTAATGATTTCTTGATTTAATTATTAACAATGACGAAGGGGGGATTCATGGATTCCATAATTGTTGTTACACTTCTGAATCATAAAAACCTAATCTTGCATTGGGCAAGACAATTAAAACCATGCAACTACCATCAATCTCTCTCTTTTATTTTCTTTTTTAAATTGATTTCGTTAATTACTGAGTTGAACGACAATCCTTGTGGAGACGATAACTTACTACTTTATAACTTAATACGATTTGATGCACTTACCAAATAACACTATCAAGTTTTTGGCGCCGTTGCCAGGGATTGTTGATCTTTCGACAAGGTAATCAGTAAGATTTATTTTGTGAATAATTAGGTTAGGTTAAGTAAGTTTTATTTTTATGTTTATTTTAATTTTTTATATATTTATTTTTTTAGTTTGTTTTTCTGTTTTTAGTCTTAGGTTAGATCCTAGAAACTAGGGTTAGTTCCAACTTTATAGGTTAGGCTTATCTTTTTGGATTAGGTTACTTTTTATCTTTTAAATTAGGTTAGTTTCTTTTTTTTAAGAAGTTAAATTAGCTCATCTAAATTGACACTAGAGCAAATCGAGTCTGAGACTTCAAGGAGGAGCACACTCCCAGGATTCCAAGCCAATACCACTAGATCAACCCAAGTGGGTTAAATTAGGTTAGTTTCTATTTTCCTTTTTTCTAGGTTAGTTTCATTTCAGTCAATTTTTTTTTATATAACAAACATAAAAACTAAAGAAAAAAAATATTTATTTTCTTTTGTTAGTAGACTAATTCTCTATCCCCAAGTTTTTTTTTTTAAATCCTTGTGGGTTTTTTTATACGCGGTCCAGATTCAGGTACCTTGCTATTTGACTCCGACATCGATAAAATCGAGAGAGCTATTCAGAAAGTAATCCAAGAAGCAAGAGAAGCAGCAGTTATTCCACTTCCAAGTCTTAGTGACTTCTCATCTGACGAAGAGATGGGAGAACTAGAACGCGTAACACTAGGAGATCATGGGAATCTTGACAACATTAATGAAGTCACCCAAGGGTTCCAACTAGTGAACCCTAACCTCTTTGTCATCAAACATTGAGTTCTCACTACTCTAAGGCACAACTAGTTCTCAAGTAGGGAAATTGAAGATTGTAATGTTCATCTAACTCACTTTTTATAAGATTGCAGCACCATTAATCCAATAGGAGTTTCGGAGTCCGACAAGAGGCTTGTTTTGTTTGTCTACTCTCTAAGTGGACAATAAAATGATTGGTTGAACGCTCTTCCATGTGATACCATTACTACTTGGGATGATATAAAAAAAGCATTCCTCTGCCGTTTTTTCTCAATAGCCAAATACCTTGAAAAAGGGAAGGAGATAGTCGATTTCCAACAAGAAGATGAAGAAAATATGTACGATGCATGGGAGAGGTACAAGTTACTACTCAAGAATTGTTTGGGGAACAAATTCTCAAAGATGGAAATTGAATTGACATTCGCAGACGGTCTGATGCCAACAACCTGCATGCTTTTAGATGCATCAGCAAGAGGTGCCATGAAGAATAAACCTACAACATACATCTGAGAGCTCATTGACAACATGTCCTTGAATGAGTATCGTCTTCAAAGCGAGGATAAGGGTGTGTTGAAGAAAAAAGGAGTTCTAATCTTGGCAACACATGATTCCTTACTAGCAAGCAACAAACTCCTTAGTGGCAGGATCGAAGCATTAACTAAGAGGTTGGAAGTGCAAGAAGTAGCAAAGTTTTTCATCAATGGTGTAAGCTGCAACTTTTGCGAGCAAGCTCATGAAGTGGTCCATATCTTCCAGCAAGTTTGGGGTTATCTGAAGAGAATATCAACTATATGGGTGCATATGCCAGACAACAACGAAATCCTTACTCCAACACTTTCAATTCCGGCTGCCCAAACCGCCAAAAAATTTCAAGGGGTGGAAACAATAATTTTCAATCACCGCAAGAAACCAATGAAAAAAAACCAAAGAAAGATCTTGAAGAAGTCCTAACACAATACATGAATACCACTCAAATTAAAATTGATGCCCTCTCAAAAAATCATGAAGAATTTCAAAGAAATATCAAGGCCTCAATTAAGAACTTGAAGATGCAAATTGAGCAGATTTCTACATAGATCACTCACATTGAAGGACAAAAAAGAGAGAGTGATGTGCAAGATGGTTATGAAAGGTAAGCATGATCAGGAAAATATGGAGAAGGCGGTCGGTGATGAAGAGGTGCGGAAGAAAGAAGTGCAAGCTCCTTTGGTTTTGCAACCTAAGACACCAAAAAGGAAGCTTTGAAATGAGGAGAAAGTACAAGCACACCTAGGGCTGATGCGAAAGATGAACATTACTTTTCCCGTTGTTTCTACTCTTGAACATAATCTTAGTTACATTAGATTTATGAACAATCATTTTTTCCAAAGAACGTGAACTACGAAAGATCGAAGAAGCATGAAGTATGGTAAAACACACCTTAGTTCCAAAGAGAAAGGAGCAGTGGAGGTTGAAGAAAAGAATCGAGAGTAAGTGAAAGAGTAAAAGAGAAAGAGATGAGAGAAAAGAGGAAGGAATAGAAAAATGTCCACTAAAAGTACAAGTGAGGAAGTGACTCTAGAAAACGTTAACTCTGATAAGGTTTCTATAATGACTTCGGAAAAGACAAAGTACCTAAAATGGAATACAAATCCATGAAAAGGAAGAAAATTTCAAAGAAAAAGATGAAGAACCATGGGCAAAAAGAAAATAAGAACACAAAAACGCAAGAAGTTATGGTTGCAAAAGTGCAGCAAAATGACATTGAAGAATGCAAGAGTCTCAAAAAGGAAGTTGATGCCGGGAAGGATGAAGAAAATGAAAATTTGCAAGAGCTCCTCAAAGCCTTAGAAAGGTTTAAAGTCAACATGCCAATTTGGGAGGTGTTTAAAGGAAGCCATTGATGCATTCAATTTCTTCAGGACATCCTGAAACTAGAGAAAAAGCCAACATATGAAGAGTTTATTGCTCTGACAAAAAATTAATGTGTTGTTTATGAAATTCAGGTTTCGAAGAAATAAGAAGATCCACGATGTTTCAATGTACCTGTGAAGGTAAGAAATGTCTATGTAGGAGAAGCTTTACGCGATTTAGGAGCTTCCGGCAACCTTATGCCATACGCCACCTTCAAGAAAATTGGAGGATTGGGGCTAAGGGCGTGCTTTGTGAATGTTGGTCTTGAAGATGGTACTACATCAAAGCCTCTAGACATGGTGAGAAATATGAATATAAACATTGATGGATTTAAATTTGAGATCGATGTTATAGTCTCAAAAGACAAAAAAGCTCAAAATTGTCCGCTTATTCTAGGAAGATCATTCATGACAACTACTAAGTCTTTGGTAGACCTAGATCTAAATGTGGTATTCATAAGGTCTAGTGTTTATTATCGATGGTACAAGGTAACTACACCACATGAAGATTACAATTTGGATATGGAAGTTGCAGACGATTGGGATGCAATCAATGCATTCATAAAAGGATCGTCTGATGAGTCAGAACCTTAAGAAGAGTACCTATCTGATGAAGGATGGTAAAATTCAAGACAATGAGTCTGAAGGTTTGGGGCTCCCAAGCTAACCTTAGACAAATGCGTTAAGCCCGAAACGTTAAACAAGTGTTGAATGCGAGGCAACCCATACATTTATTTTATGTAATTTTCAATTTCAGTCATTTTACATAGCATTCCATCTAACAATTTCTTTATTTTATTGTTTGCTAACACACAACTAGGCGCGTTGTTTTTACATGAATTGCATAACCTATCCTTTTCCGAAAATCTCAAACATTTTGTTTTGGCCTCAAAGAATTATTCCAACCATTAACAACAGAGGGCTAGCTTATTTTGGAAATTCAAGAGCCCAATAACTTTTGAGGCTTGTCGCGGAAGTTACTCAGAAAGATTTACCATTATAACTATGTATAGCATAACCGGTGAGATTTATAGCCAAATATATATTCCACTTTTTCTACTATAATTATTTCTATATGTGTGCTCCACGTGGATTGTTATTTTTTCTCGAAATTGCGGTCGGTCTTTATATACTATCAGTTGTATTATCATACACATGAGACACTTGTTTTGGTAACTTTGAGCATTTCAAGCCACCCTTTATTATTATTGTTATATCCTTTGTGAAATCACTTTGAGCCTCCATGATAATTTTCTTTATTTTTTTACTTACATGACTTTAATCATGTCACAAAATTTGAACCCTATAATGATACATATGTTTGATTTCTTTTCGAGTTAGATAAATTAATGAAATACTCGTTGATGACAGAGTATCATATGCCATTTTTTGTTATATTTTCAATACCTTTATTTGCATTTGAAGACAAATAAGTTGAGATATATATGATTTTTAAATGGTTTGAGGAACAAATTGTATTGTTTTCATTCGAGTCGTTGTAATTCACTTTTACCCTAGATTATGCAACTTCATAGGTGTTTTGAGCGTTTTGTAGTGTGAAATCATGTAAATTGACAAATCAAGATATCATATGAAGGATCATGGATATGAAGATGGAAGTCAATGGTTTATAGAAGGTCTTTAAATACGATACAAAGTGAAGAAAATTCAATTCAAGTTCCTAAGAGTTTCCAGACAGAAGAACGATCGAAAGAGGGAGAAAAGTGCAAGATTTTGCACATCATGGACTGCCTCATGCGCCATTAGTGCCTGGCCATGCGCCATTAGAGCCTGGGGAAGTGTTGCTACTTCACTGGGCTCCATTAGCGCACCTACATGCACCAGTAGCACCTGACTGCGGGTATCCTTTACCTGCAGCTTGTTTTCCAAGCCAGATCAGTGCAAAAAACCAATTTTTCTTCTCTTAAACCCTACCCAATCATTTGCTATAAATAGAGACCCTTGCACTCATTGTTTTTCATTCAGAACATTTACGGTTCAAGGTGTAACAACCTGTTTTTAGCTAGAATTATGTTAATTAATTATTATATGTTTTATACGTGTTTGTGTGTGTGCTTATTTACCTTTGTGTGTAATTAATTTGGGATTAGTGATTTTTTAGCCTAGAAGGGTATTTTGTCATTTTAGAGGTTAAGGGTATATTGGTCATTCTATAAGGTAAGGGTATTTTGGTCATTTGGCTAGTGAGGGTAAATTAGTAAGTTCATTAGAAGGATTATTTTTGCTTTTTAGTGAGAATCGTTATTTTTACTAAGTTAGTGGTGAATTGGGTTAATTTTTTACAGTTGGTAATTATTCGGTTTTAACGGTTTAAGTGAGTAGTAACATTTGTGAATTAGTTAACATAGATGTTGAGCCCATTATGACAATTAGAAACTTAGTTCAATTGGTTGGTGGTATATAAACATAACACTTAAGAGAAAATTAGGTTTTTATAGTCATTCACATCACAAAATATTTTGAGAGAGGTAGAGAGAGAAAGTGGATCTAGACTTGAAGAAGGGGAAAGAAGAGGAGGCTAAAGAGAGCTTGGGGTTTGAAGAGTTAGGAGCAAAATTGAGGCTTAAGCTAGTGGAATCAACACTTAGAGGTTAGGGGGATATAATCTTCATCAATTAAGCTCAAAGTTCATCTTTTCAATTTTGTGAATACGAGTTTATACATGATTGTGGCTTAAGCTAGTGGAATTGATGAGTGATTATTGTTGAAACATGTTCAAATTCACTTCATAAATGTTTATACATGATTGTATGTTAATGGAGTTTGAATTGGTGTGGTTGTTTGTGAGTTTGCATGAAAGTTGAGGG
>Ga0099826_10003363_pt1 | contig 10814 bp, 5 predicted proteins | sample Mtrugardesep15_FD_76830 | JGI IMG/M metagenome (GOLD analysis project Ga0099826, IMG submission 76830) | Root nodule microbial communities of legume samples collected from California, USA - M. trunc garden sep15 | ecosystem: Host-associated > Plants > Roots > Nodule | place: USA: California...
AAACTATTAAGAAGGATCTAGAGATTAATGAATTGGAGAAAGACATGGTTTTTGATAAAACACTATGGCGTTGTTTGATTCATGTAGCTAAACCCACTTAGTGGATAAGGATTGGTTGTTGTTGTTGTAAATTCAAATATTATGTACACCAAATATCACAAGTACATGAAACACTTGTCTCAATTCAACAATCATCTATGCTGAAACTTATACAATAATATTTCATCCAAAAGCCACTACTTCCTAGACCCAATATCACACACACCATGTTTCTTTTGAAAGCAAAGACGTAGTTAATTTTAAAATTTATTTGTATGAAGCTAAGTCTAACCTGCAAATGGTCGAAGTTTCTCTGCATAATCTCCACAAGACGTGAAAAATATGATAACAATTGAGGCACCATCGACGGAGCTTGGGAAAGTGTGGCCTCCCATAACTGAAAGGTTAGAATCTTTATGATCTATTCTCTCACAAAAATGTACACATCTACTTGGTTAAAAACAAGACAACGGGATTACCAGCATGCTATCTTCAAGAAGATTGATTTCATCAGGACTATTAATATCAATTCCATGCTCCAGAAGTGGCAGTAGTATATTGTAGCAAATGGGTGATTGATAACCAAGTGCAATCACAAAGTTTTTCAAAGCAACCAGAAGCTGAATCTGCAACAGACTTTCACCAGAAGCTTCCTCCCAAACCTTGCCATAATATTAGCAATAGATAAATAAGATAAATTCAAATTTACTAAGCTTGATGTTTAATTATAGCTCTGCTATCATTTATCACTTTCAGGAATAAAAACCAAATAAGAATTAAGATGTTTCAAACAAACATTATACACTACGAGATGTAAAATTGGTAGGGCCGGATCACATCTGGGACAAAAGTTGAGTTGAGAGCAATTTGTAGATGGGGCCAGAATGCAATTTAGACAAAAAAAAAGAGTCAACCCACAACTGAGACAAACAGGTCAGAGATGTCAAGACAAAACCAGTACTAAACCATTACTAGGACAAACCTGTGCAAAACGCAACTGAAACTAAACCAGAGTTTTCATAAGAAAGCTCATCCACTCCTAAGCCACGCCACAGAAACCCTAGATCCAATGAGATCATTTGAGGTGCCTCTGGAGATGTAAGTGATGATAAGCCAAACACAAATGAAAGACCCACAAGTTAAAAGTTATCTCAAGAAAACTGGAAGTGTTGTCAAACCAAACTTGAATGTTGGCATATGGAGCAGACAACCTTAATGGATCAAAAGTGGCTGTGATGGTTGATAAAGAACTGAGTACAATTATTATAGTGGTCTCCCAAGCAGCAGCAAACTCAGCAACTAAATAGATATGGAACAGGTACAACTCTAATAGCATGTTGAAGTTGTGGGATTTCATGTAGAAGATAGAGAGAATAATTTGTTTCGAATTATGAGTATGGTTTGATATGAACGGTTATCTGATTTTATGGTACAATAAGACCAAACCCTTAACTTCATTTATACTAATACAAGACATCAAGTGGTGATCACCGGTGGTGATCAAATAAGAAAACAAATCATGATAGCAACAACTGAATATGAAAACTAATTTCAATAGCTTTTACAATCAGATTCTTCTAAAATATTGTCAGATATCTAAAATAATCAGATTCTTCTATGAAAACTAATTTCAATAGCTCTAAAATAAGGAAGTAATCCAATCAGATGATGTAAGATAATATCAAAATATTGTAAGATATCTTTATAAAATCACGCCTAAGATTCTTCTAAATATCTAATTCAAATTATATGTGGAAAGTCAGAACAAAACTATTATCTTTAACAGCAAAATATTAATAACATAGAAATTATTAGACTAGTAATAGCATTGAACTATAAGTACTTAAGTATTCATTCATGCCATACATACGAGTAAAAGCATCAAACTATGAGTACTCAAGTAAAGAAACTGATTCACAATTTACTGAAAAAAGAAAGAAAAACAAAATACACCTCTTTTTGTGAGCCTAATGAATCATAAAATGAACAAAACATAGTAGACAAAATAAATAGAATCATGCTTATGTTACCTTTTGAAAAAACTGCACCAACTTGTTTGCAAATGGAGTAACTTGACTAACATGGCCAATAAGGGTAGAAATCAAATTCAAAATCTGAACCTGAAAAATATTTTATGAAAAATATCAACTACAATTCACTAATGGAACAAATTTGGAAAGAAAAATCATATTTAGACTACTATTAAAAGTGTTTGATCTTGCCAACCTTCACTTAATTCTAGATACCTATTACAAAAAGAAAAGGCTAAAAGAATGACTAAAGAAAGGGTACCCAGCTGGATGAGAAATGATATTTGTAGAACCATTTTGTGACAACTTTTCCTCTCAAACTCACATTATGTTTTTACTTTATCTCTTTATTGCTTTGGTTTTCGTGTCAATACCTACTTTTTCTTTGTAAATTCATGGTTGTCCAATAAGTTGTTAATCAAATGGTTGTTCAAATAACACACCTCTGGCTGGATACCTGGTCACAACAGACTACAACAACAACTAAGCCTTATCCCACTAAGTGGGGTCGGCGACATGGATCAAATTGCGCCAAAACATATTTGGAGCCAACTCATTAATCTCTTAAGTAGTTCCTAATAGTTTTTCTAGGTCTTCAATTACCTCTTGTGATCTGACTATCCTCCATCTGATCTACTCTTCTTACCACAGAATCTACAAGTCTTCTCTCTACATGCCCAAACCACCTAAGCCTATTTTCCACCATCTTTTCTACTATGGGTGCTACTCCCCACTCTCTCTCTCTCTCTCTAATGTGGTCATTTCTAATCCTATCTAGTATTACCACACATCCAACGCAACATCCTCATCTCCTCTACGCTTATTTTATTCTCGTGTTGGTTCTTAACCGCCCAACATTCCATTTTGTACAACATTGCCAGTCTTACAGTAGTCCGATAGAATTTTCCCTTCAACTTGAGCGTACTTTTTTTCGTATCACATAAAATACCCAAGGCTCTTCTCCATTTTAACCACCCTACTTGAATACGATGGTTCAAGTTTGCTGAAATGAAAAATAGGCATAGTAGTTCCTAATGGTATTGGTTGATCCATGAAGTCAACCTCACCAGGTGGGATAAAGCTTGGTTGTTGTTGACTGTTTGGCCTCCTTTAGTATCATAATTTGTTGTTTATATGTCTTGGGTTTTGGAGTTTTTCATGGTTTAGCTGTTTCTATCTTTGGCTAGTAGAAATCCCAATTATGCATTACATTCAATACAAGATAGATAATAGTTTTTATGTCAATATCGAATGTAATGCATAACCGGGATTTTCTACCAGCCAAATATAGAAACAGCTAAACCATGAAATAACTCCAAAAGCTAAGACAAATAAACAGCTAGTTATGATTATAAAGGAAGCCAAACATTCAACAACATCCAAGCCCTATCCTACCTGATGAGGTTGACTTCATGAATCAACCAATACCATTAGGAACTACTATACCTCGTTTTCATTTAAGTATTTAAGGTAAGCTGCAGTGACCAGAAGCACAAGCAGAAAATAGTGTTAGAAGAAATAGACCAAAACATTAGCATGATTCGACCTACCGCGAACTATAAACCTACATGTTACATCCATCCAAGGGAAAAACTAAAAGTTCACTACGATCAATGAAGATTGCAAGGATTGGTCATTGAGCACTTCAACCCTAATCCTGGCAGACTCAAATCCTCATTGTTGCTGATATTTTATTACCATACTTATGAGATTTTGTACACTATACAACCTTCTGCTTCCCCAACAAATCTCCTTGAAAATTCTTTGCCAAATCACACCACAGGCTTTTTGGGTTTGGTCACATGACAGGCCACATCCAAATATTAAATACAACCCATTTTATAACAACTCTTCCGCTTGTTTTTATAACCATCATCACCATAAGGAATCAATTCATTACTCTCTACTTTGGAGGGGAACCAAAAGAAAGATTTAATAGTTATGGTTTCCAGCTATAATCCCTCCTCTCCTCTGCATGAATCTTAATCACCGAACAGAAGAGGATTATTCCCTTTCATCCCCGTCATTACACATTTCCCAAACAGTCTAAATGAATTTATGTTTCCATCAAGAAAGAAAAAGTTGCACCGAAGTAGATTTTACCTTTGAATCAAATTCTTGGACATCCTCAAACAACTTAAAACATGAGTCCCAACAGAGGGGAAGAAGATCAACAAACTCCCTCTCTGAAAAGTTTGCATCTTCAACATGTAAGCACAGGGATCGACAGGCTGCCAGCTAAAAAAAATAACTTGCATTAGATTGAAAGAATCAAAACAAAGATAATGAAGCACAAATATATTGATCGAGCAGAGAAACAGAAGTAAAGCCAATAGCACCATGTTACATACCCGGACAGATAAATCTTTACCCTGTAATAATCTGATTAGAGCACAATATACAGGCCTTTTTGTTTCATCTTTAATCTGTGAAGAATGGAAAAGGCCTGATATAGTAAACACTAATGGAATGTTCCTTATTTGAAAACTTTAGACAGTAAAAGAGTAACTAATTATTTACAATAATAAACATGTTCTATATTTACATTGAAATTATTAAACCTGTACATGTTTTGAATTGCAATATTTAGGTTGTGAGAAAGCAATGCATCATATCTTGAGCAAATTACTTATGAAAATGTGGAAATTTACTCACAAATCAACTAAATCAATTATATACCTCAGAAACCCACTGTCCCAGTATTACCGCAACTTTACGATGAATAATAAACAGGTTTGGATGATCATTTGAAAGTTCGTGCGATAAAGCACCATTAAACCTGCAGATAAATGTTTTAGAACAAATTTTCAGAGTACTGTCCACCAGGCAGAGCCTAACATAAGAAGAGTCTATTATCAATAATATAATGAACTACAAAATTGAACCATTACATAAGTTAACTCTTAAGACCTGTTGCAGTTTGCTAGGAGTCCCAAATTGAGTAGATAAAAGCACACAATAGTATAAAGAAGATTGTTAATAAAATGATTTAGTATTTTGAGAAGAAAAAAAAATTATGTAGGGTTGGGTTCTCCTTATGGGATTAGGTCCTAATAATTGGTGCTTTCTTAAGCGTTCAATTATGGAAAGGGCTGGATTAAGGCTCACCACCGAATACTGATGATAGATGAGTGAAGCCGCCAAAGAGGAAAGGGCAACCACCGGGTCGGTGTCGATAGAATGAAAGCTGCCGTGTGCGTTGTCTCTTAGAGGGTGTGGCATTGTTAGGAGTCCCACATTGAGTAGATAAAAGCACTCGATGTGGTACTTAAGCCACAAGGCTCTCCCCCTAATAGACTAGCCTTTTGGGTTGGACTCTCGTGTGCTTAAGTCCTAACACAGTTTACAATCATCAAAGATCTCTCTTCAAATATGTGTTATGTGCATATCTAAGTCTGAAACTGCCTCTCCTTTATTTATCCACTGCCCAGCTTTGTGATTCCTTAAGAAAAGGCATTTTGGAATTTCTCGTAAATCATGGGTATGTACTTGGATCAGCTTCCACGCATTATATTCACGGGTTTGATGACAAGGATAGGTGTTTTCTGTTTTGGTTGGATAGGAATGCCTGCATTTTCAAAGGTGTATCTTCTCCTCTGACTTAATATAGAATAGAATCGTTTTTATGGTTTCTCTTTGGTGCTTAGCTCATAGATTTTAAACACGATAAGTATTTTATACACGGGAAGAGACTGGACAGCTCTACTACACTGACTAAATTTTAAGGGTTCCCTCTGTTTTCTTTCTTCTTTTTATCTTTGAGGATTTTTTTATCTACCAACCTCTTGAACTTCTATCCCCTGTCCTCTAACAGAATCAAATATGGATCTTACATAAACATACAAATTAGCAAAATATAATAGATAGCATAGTAGCTTTAGACTCACCAGTCTTTAAAGCTCAGATAGTTTGAGAGTTCATAATAAACATAGGCAGCAGCACCATAAGCAGCATCTTTAAGAAGCAATGCAGAAGTAATTTCTGTCACTGTAGTCGGGCAATTGTTCATGGTCTCTTGAAGAAGAGAAACGACAACAGGAGCTAGCAGCTAAATTAACGGTCAAGATCGCACATACATATTAGTCTATAGTTAATATAGTCATTAAAATATTTCAGAGAGAAAATACAAGATAACCTGTGATGTTTAAATGCCACTTACTTGGCCATTATTTTCAAACAATACAATGTAGAGAGCTTCAGCACATGGCCTCAATTTTTCTGTCCACTGGACCATATCCTGCTCGTGATGAAAAGACTCAGGGTTACGGTACCACTCCTCCAAATCACTTGCTGTCAGAACAAAATACCTGTTGGGAGCTAAGGGCATTGTTTAGTCTGGAAATAGAGAGCATAATCATGAGGATATTTATAACTGACTCTTGATGCAAATGAAAATTATGTAGCTGAACCTCAGTAGCTCGTCAGCATGAAAAATGTACACGAAGAACAGAAAGTTGGTCAATTTCAAAAGTAACATTTTAAGACAAATGCTCAATCAATAATATGCAAACATATTGAATATGTGCACACACACACTCTTACATGACAGTAACATTGCTGAACTGCACACTATCGTAGATTTTCCAAATCTTGAAGTTGAAAGCAGTGAATTAGGTTTTGCAATGCAGAATAGTTTTATATCTACATGCAAGAAGACTTTGTCCTGCATAATGGTAGGACTCCTATGGGGATGAATTTCGAGAACTAAAGAGGTTTACAATTCGTGCTGAAAAATTGGCTCATAGTTCCTGTGTATGAGCGCAATAGGACTTCATTTGAAATCGTGTTTTTCATTTTCTAGGTCCCTGCAAATAGAAGATGTGGCTTGCAAGAATAAAAGTGAATGACTTGGTGTATGTCATGTGCAAATTGAAAAGGTAGAATAGCAAGAAAAGGTGTTGCCCTTTCATTAGAAGACAATCACTCTGATGATGAATGGATAACTGAAGTTGTTAATAAAGAGAATGTTGACCAAACTGATGATACCAATGTTGCATTAGTTGGAAATTCAAGTAAAGCAACTTCAGATATATTTGAGGTTGAGAAGGCTGCTGATTATGATGAAGAGCCTTTTTTTTATATAGGTATATTTTTTGAGGTTGAGAAAGCTTTGATAATTATGTTGAAGAAACTTTTATCTAGGGAAGAGTTCGATGATGATAATGTTGGATATGATATTGATGATGGCGAAGATGATGTTGCAAGAGGATTGGACATTTGAAGACATAATCATATGTTTTTTTAATTGTTCTCACTTTTGAAACTATGTCTTACGTTTTATGTAGAAGGGTCTTATATGCGTACTTAGCTAATTTGCATTATTGAGTTGGATCCAGCTCTTCTAAAGTGAGCAACTCACTTTAGAGTGTAACGTGAGTAATATCAACCATTAATTAACAGATCAAAAGTAGATATTGTACGAAAGATCATAAGAATCACGACTTTGTTAAAATAAAAACCCCTGACTTACTCACTTTACATTTTAGAGGATCCAAACCATATGGAGTTATAATTTGGAATGTTGTATTATTGTTATGTTACTATGTTATATTGTGCATGTATTATTTATATATTTTTTTAATGTTTCTTATTTTTGGTAAACTCGTGTATGTGTTCAGAGGTAGAGTCCACAGACCCTCCAAAATCTTTCAAAGACTTTCGAATTTGACAACTGTGTATAAATAAACATATGCCACACCTAAACACCTTTAGAGCTTACTCAGCTGAGAAAACAAGACATATGCTGGTCGAATAAACAATCCAAAAAGAGCTTGTGAAGTGAATACCTTGTTATCAATACATTACACAGAAGGACTATCCGCTCATTGGGGAGAAGGGTGGTTACAACACCACCAACTGCACTGGAAATATTCTTCTTCATCTGCTCCAGTGTAACTCCTTTTTCATCCACCACCCGACCAGTAAGACTTGGCTTGTATTCCTTACATTCCAGAATACTCTTAATCATCACCATACATTGAATGAGAAATTGTTCAAATGACATTAGATTTGGCTCGGAATCTGTTATTCTATTCAAACAGAAGTCCATGACTGATGAAAGCACAAATTTATCCCCAAAGGAGTAAGGATGTCTTCCCTGAATGGCAACTAAAATTTTCATCAATTTGGTACATGCCCTCTTTATAAAGTCCCAAAATTTAGGATACTGCTTTTCAAAAGACGAATCTGCAGGCAAAGCAAATGTCCCAAGGGAGGTAAGACTAAAAGCAAGAAATAAGTAGCATTTTATGCACAAGAAAAAGCTCAAAGGTGAACAAATGCTATTTATTTTTTCCTGCCACCGTTATGAGAAAAGCACAAAAAGGGAACAAATGATGTTTATTTTTTCTTGCCACCAATATGAGAACTAGACATTGTAGAGTGAGGAGGGAAGGAAATATTTAAAGGTTCAAATTTTAGCATGGTATCTCGCTATATAGCATATATCTACCGTCTATTACTAGTGAAAAATGCAGAAAACAAAAACCAGTGTACTACAACCTGGGCCCCAAAAGCTAAACATAAATTAAGAAACACAAATGTTATATTTGTTGGATACACAATTTACAAAAAAAAAACCACTGACAGATTAAAGAGGCAGTAGTCATTGTATATTTTCATTGTCCACAAAAATATCCTTTTTAAGATACATTCACTCCAGATCTTATATTTCCTTGTAAATTCACTGATCCACCTCAATATTCATTTCCTTCTATATTATTTATTTATTTATTTATTTATTTCATTTTTGTTGACACTTCATCACCCATTGTCCACTACCATAGAGAAATGCCGGTCTTACAGCTTTTCCTTTAATTTGATAGTGGCTATGCAAGCACAAATTATGCCAAATACATTTCTCCATTTCATCCAAATTATGCCAAATACATTTCTCCATTTCATCCGGCCAGCTTGACTTCAGTGTGTGACTTCCGTATCAATCTCCCCATCAATTCATAAAATGGACTCAAGATACTTAAATCATCCAATTATTGGAATGATATGATACTCAAGCACACCTCCAAAACATTGCTCAAATACATATTACTGAACCCTTGAGCATTTCATACTGTCTATCACACTCATACTCAAACAAAATCCCTTCGACTCCAAAGCTTCTCTCTACAACTCAAGCTTTGAAGTTACTCCTCTCAACTCACCAACTATAACTATATTATTCAGCATCTCACTAACATGCATTATAACCCCAGTTCTTGTGTGTGCCCAAGTACATCCAATACTAAGGGACTGAAAGTTGACCTATGGTACAAATCTTTCAATACTCCTACCAAGTCTGCATGCCAATAAGAGGAAACTTTATCTACACCATGTCTGGATAGTCAATTTACCAGTTGAAAATAACTATATAGTAAAGTGTAAACTACACATTTATCATTCTGCAAAGACGTAACTTGACATGCAAGAGAATATATTATCTAGCTCACGAGGACAAAATGAATCTTGTCCAGGAAACAAATTATTCTTAACATTTTCAGTTTTAACAACTCAGATTATACAATTGTTTAACTTAAACACATGGATAAACACAAATGCAAATGGAATAGAAATCTCACAATATGGAAGAAATGATTGAATGGCACTTAAGAGAACAGGTGAGACTTCCTTGACTGGCCGAACCTCCTACAAAATAGTAATAGCAGGCCCAGCATTTATAAATTTTGAATTGAATAACTTGAAATCTAAAAACAAAAAGGTGATAAAATCTTCAAGAAACAGAAATCACAATCAAAATAGATGATGAAAACACGAAACAGATAACTACCTGAAAACACTTGGAATCACTTTGAAATCCTGAAATAATTAATTGCCGTATTATCTTTGAACATAACAACCATCTCTCACATGTAAGATAAAGTTCATGATGCTGATCATCGGCATTATAGTTTTGAGAAAGAACAGAGAAACCATGCAGTAGTGTCTGCACATCACTTTGCCAGAGGCGCCAGCTATAATCAAAGAATTGGGATGATATCTGCCAAAGAAATTGGTTGTAGATATTCGATTATTCAATGAGTATGTACATGATATTTTCAGTAACCTTACTCAAGAAAAATCACATCAATCGGATACAGAATTTAATGGAAGCAGAGGAGGATTCAAAACATTGGGGAAAAACAGTAAAAGGACAACATAAACCCCTACAGAGTCTAGATGTTAGACCATGTGTACACCATATGCCTTTACAAGAGAAAATGGAAATTATTATTAGTGGTAACAAAACGGAATATGGTCCAACAAAAAAACCAGACTCATAGCATGGGTGAGGGAGAATTTTTCACCTTATGTAACGAAGGTGGGCAGGTTTATGATGGACCCCTCCCTGCCAGATGCTTTGAAAGCAATTTCTCTTAATGGTGATCGAATTTACTTTCACTAAATGAGCGAGTGAAGACAAGAACCTAGGAGCTAAAGGAGGATAATTAGTTATAGTTTTCTTTACACCAGTAAGTAGGAGCTAAGAACAAGGCTTGCTATTAGAGAGCCACAAACAGGTAGAACTGAGGTTTATTACAATGGCAGTAAAAATCGAGGTCAATATGTTAATAAAAAATGGTTCGATGGCCAATTTTTGTGAAAATATTATCCTTGTCTTTGTTTATGTTTTACTCCCTCCGTCCCTTAATATAGCCACCTATTGCTTTTTTCACATTTCTTAAGAAATGTTGTTGGTGTAGTTAATGTGTCTGTTTTATAGTACAATTTTACAAAATTACCCTCATTAAA
>Ga0099826_10003364_pt1 | contig 10814 bp, 8 predicted proteins | sample Mtrugardesep15_FD_76830 | JGI IMG/M metagenome (GOLD analysis project Ga0099826, IMG submission 76830) | Root nodule microbial communities of legume samples collected from California, USA - M. trunc garden sep15 | ecosystem: Host-associated > Plants > Roots > Nodule | place: USA: California...
AATATCTTTATCATGGTTTAACTTTTTTTTTTTTTTTATTAGGTTTTTCTGGTTACTGGACTAAACCGGAAGTTTGGAATAAGCGATGAGTGGTTTGCAATTGGCGATTCATTAATTCTCACTGTTTTGAGTCAGGTTATCATCATCTCTGTTTACACTAGTTATATACTGCTGGTTCTAGGAAACATGCTACCTCTCATACAATTGTTATTAACTAGGTTTCTAGTGTTTAACAAAAATTAAATGAAAATAAAGAGGTTTCTAGTATTTCATTTGTCTTCCTCTGTTTGAGCTAAAATTTCATTCATAGTTCTTCCTATGAAGTCAAAATTTAATATTTCTCTCATTAATGTCAGATATTCAGGCGGTTAATTTTGATATTGCAAATACTTTTTGAAGTGTAGCTTTTATATGCTATGTTAGAACTTAGAAGTTACAACAAAACTAAAGAGAAAATTTATATCATTGTTCGTCTTTGAAAATGTTTTGGTATTATTTACAACAACAACAACAGACGCTTTTTTCAACTGGAAGAGGTCAATTAGATAGGTGAAACAACACCACCATGTCCTTCATGAATTATGTTATAATAACAAAGCATTTAATTCTAAATAGTACTCAAAGCACTCTTTCATTTCATCCACTTTGCTGGACCCTATGGCATGTCATCCTCATTTTATAGTTATTTTATATAAGGAGCCAAATATTACCATCAATTTCCACCTTGCAGCTATAATTAGTGCACCTCCGGCTAAATTTATATTCACATTCCATTTGACTTCTTAACCGAAAGTCATATTCTTTCATATTTTTCAATTTATGTCTTCTCTTTATTTGCTAACTATGATAACAAATAATCACAGCACCGACTTGTGGGCTTGTTAGCGAACACATCAAAGACTAAGCTAAATCTAAACAGACTGGTGATTAAATTCGACCCTCGATGTAGTCAGTACGTTATAAGTCTTTTGCTATCGCACCTTGTGTTTTCAAATTAGTCATGTTACCATCATATACTTCTTAGATTGCTTAAATAAATTCAAATCAAACTTTTCATCGTCATATTCTTCTGCAATAAAACGAAATCAATGATAACTATGTAAAGTCTTTTTTACTTCTCTGACATCTCTCCATGGTTTACTGTTTCCATGGTTATCTCCCTAGAATAAAACCAAAATAACTTTCCACACTATTTTTCTCCGCTCAAATACCCTATCCCATAGCTTCATAATATGATACTTGAGCTTACATCAGCAACCACAATAACTGAGCCTTATCCCACTATATGGATCAATGAAGTTACTGGAGCTTAATCCCTCTATAATCTGTGTAGTCTTGTATGTCACACTTGTTCTTATAAATAGAGATTATATTACTTCTCCTCCACTGATTTGGCATGATCTTCGACCTTTTTATCTCATCCAACAACTTCGTAAGCCATATGTTTGGCTCATGTAAAAATCCAGTTTGTTAGATTAGTGGGGAAGGTGTTTACTAGAAGAAAAAAGGGGAAAACGGGGAAGGCTAGGGTAACCAGCTGAGTTGGCAGGACAATTGCTTTCTACAATATGGCTTTCTCTGACAGATCTTTAGTCAAATCGTCATATTAGAAAGAGATTATAGCAGCATCCTTGGCAGTTCAGCATTGGCAGCTGCATCTTTTGTGTTGTTAGTCAAAGGCAAAAATATTTAGCTGTGTCCCATGCTGGTTTGTTGCAATCTTTAAATGTTCCATATTTGGTCTGGGAATTTATTGCTGTCATGCCAAAGTTGAAGGAATATAAAGCATTCTTATTGGTGACCGTTGGGCTTTCAAGTGCAACCAGTTTTTTTGTTGGAACACAACACCGTTATACAGCCAACTTAGTGGTGGAACTGTTTAGTGAAGAGGTTGGGACTCTGGAGGCAGCATGGCATCCCAAAATCCATTGTAAGAGTCACAAACCCTATTTTTGTGAGTAATTCTTTCTTGGAAGAAATTATTTCAGTTGCTTGGCACAGGGAAAAGAACAAGCTGAGCATATCATCCCGAATCTGGTGGACCGACTGAAGTGTTATATAGATGCTCAGGATTTACTTCAGGTGTTTTGCGTCAGGACAACCAACAAGCTGGTCAATGTGGCTTGATTAGGCTGGACTATGGTATAACACCACTTTCCAATTTCCACGTGTCTGTTGGTATGACATCATTTGAGGTTGTGTCCATGCAAATCACCACAATTACTTGTTATCTGCAACGGGAAACTCGAGTGGAAGCAGCGGCGTGAGATTTAATTGATTTGGGATGAGACTCTTCATCAACTAAAGTGTAATGTAGAGCGATATTGGTCTAGAATGAAGAAGTTCATAGACGTGACAATTATTTGCAGTTGGAGAGTTTTCTTGAAGTTCACACCATGCTGACAACATTATATGGCAAAAAGAATGATTCCTAAATTATCCCCCACAGTATTTTGGTCCTTTTGAATTTGTAAATTGCAACTTACACAAACTTCTAGGATCCATTCAATATTCTATGTTTCTCAGCTTAAATGAGCACTGTGGGTTCCTATCCTGTTGAGTTACAATTACCAGAGGGAATGGAAGTGGAGATCAATGATGAGGTTGATCCTGAGTTTATGTTGGCTACTGGACAAATAAGGGAAGGTGACATCACTACTTAATGAGTGATAAAGTGGAAGGCCAAAACCTCGGAACATGCTTCATTGAAAGATGATTTCACTATAAGAAGCCAATTTCCAACATAGGCTGTGATTGTTCTGGGACAGATGTTAGGCTAGTTGATGTAAAAATGGGGGTTATTGGGGGGAATTCAAGGACATAAGGTTAATCGGTGAGATCAAATGTCCAGGATTTTTGAAGGTGCATACCTGAAGAGACAAAATAGGGAAAAATGGGGAAGGCTAGTATAACTTAATGACCTGGCAAGTCAGTTACACTGAAATCTGTATTCAAGGTGTTAATCTAGTGGGGAGGAGTACAATGATCGGTGTGAATGTTGATGTAAAAATGGGGGTTATTGGGGGAATTCAAGGTCACACGGTTAATCGGTGAGATCAAATGCCCAGGATTTTTTAAGGTGCATACCTGAAGAGACAAAATAGGGCAAAATGGGGAAGGCTAAGATAACTTAATGACCTGGCAAGTCAGTTACACTGTAATCCGTATTCAAGGTGTTAATCTAGTGGGGAGGAGTACAATGATCAGTGTGAATGTTGTTGGCAATTCCTTCCCTGTGGAGTCTTAAGCCCTCGATAGTGAAACAGAGTTTACTTTCTTTGTAATTCTTTCCCATTTCAGTAATATTACTCTTCTTTCCTCTCTCTCTATGTGCGTGTGTTTGTGTGGTTTTGGTCTCTACCACCTTCTTAAGCCTTTCATTTCTTGGTCCATCTATATCTCAATAAGTATGCAATTGCTTTGCCATTATCCATCCTCTTCAATGTTTTTTATCTCATTCACATATGTTATAAAAAGGTATTGTTTTTTTGATAAAAAAATAAATCAAAGGTATTATTTTGATCATCCTCCATAATGTTTAGTTTAGCCTATTAAACTTCAATAAATCATGTATCATTCATCAAATTTAGGTTGTGAAAATTACCCATCCACCTTTTCTGGATATCTTATTTGATGACTAAGACTTCACTCTCTTCGTACTTGTACTTGTTGTAACTCATATACTGGCCTCTAGTAATAAGTAAGAAATTTAATTCAACATTTGTAGTTGTAATGTTTACAAACCACAGAAAAACGAGAAGCTTTCTATGTAGACTGCTTATTTGCAAGTATACATGGTTTGCCATGGAATTTTAGGGCACTTCATGCCAAAATATATTTGGCTTTACTTCCCTTTTTTATAAAAAAGAATCCTTCAACTATTTTCCCTAGGATGCTCATCTTTCACATGCAAAAGAAAATTAATGAGGGGAATATATTTCTGATTGTAGCTTTGATAATGGCAATTGGCAAGTCAATGTTGATACTTTTTATGATTTACTATAAAATTAGTACCATTTTATGCCATGAAATAAGAAGCAATAATATCATTCACTGCATGAATTACCTTCTTCGTTTGGGGCTTTAATTCAACTATGATATTTGTTTCGGCAAAATTTGTCTTGCGTCTGAATACTAGTGTATTTCAGGCTTCTTTCATGCCCGTTCTTGTGCTAGCAGCAAGATTATGTCCTGAGGGGATGGAGGCAACTCTTTTTGCAACTCTCATGTCTGTATCTAATGGAGGGAGTGTTCTTGGGGGATTGATAGGTGCAGGCCTGACTCAAGTATTTGGAATTACCAAGGACAAATTTGATAACTTGGCAGCTTTGATAATCCTCTGCAATCTTAGCTCATTACTGCCTCTACCACTTCTTGGTCTTCTCCCTGGGGACAATCCTGATGCAAATCTAAAGGACGATTCTGAAATTGAGATGAAGTCTAATTGATCTTAGTTGTTTTCCACTGGCCTTCCTTGAGGTTGCCTGTCTTAGCCAAGCTGTACTAAGTTTTGCTTTTGATGCTTGCAAATTCAACATACATCACATACACATGCAGATAGAGAGTTTTGTAGATAGTACGATGCTAAAGTTGCCGCCAGGGCCTTGTTGTAAACCATCTTGATTACAGATTTTAATAACACAAGATCAAAATTCACCTTAAATCATTTGGTTTTGTGGCGAAAGTGCCATTTTATGAACATTGAGATAGTGCTATACAATATGCTCTGGATTGACAGAAGACAATGCTAGCCAGTAGCCACCATCGAGAAGGTATCTGTCCCTCCAGAACATTCACGGGCTTTGTAAGTTTGTAGAGTGTACCTTTTCACTTTTGTTTAATTTAATCTTGTGGCCTTTTACATCTTTGTAAGGACTAAAGCTCCGAATTTAATAGCCAATACTAGTCTTTTGACAATGAAAGCTGAAATTTAGACTTCTCTGTCCTGTTTATACAAGCTTTTTTAATTGCCATTTACCTAAAGTAGAAAACAGGCTACATGTTTTTCTTTGATGTTTCTTTCTTCTGTATCATCTAGTGTATGGAAAATTCATTAAGCTTTAGTACCATATAGGAGTAAGTAATTATCATGGACTGCTTATGCTTAACAATCTCATCTACCTATTTTAGGGTGAATCTCTTGCACATTTATCGAGTATTTTTACATCTTTTTATCCATATTTGAATTATTAATATCTTAAAACAACATTTTTTGGTATACATCTTTTTATCCATATCTGAATTATTAATATTTAGTTTTAAGGAAAATCTACCTAGGAAGTTGTACAATTAAAGGAAAATCTGAAGATTTTTATTTTTATTTTTTTTAAGAAGCTAATTAGCCCACCCAAATTGATCTCGGAGAGAATCGAACCTGAGACCTCGAGGAGGAGCACACTCCCAGGTCCGAAGTCAATACCATCAGGTCTAAAGATTCTTAATTTTAATGGTCTCTACCACTTAGTGGGTCTCAGGGTTATTAATTATTTTCAAACTTTTTTGTGTCTTTATCTCTCCAAATGAAAGAAATGGAGAGACTAATAAATGGAGAGGATCTTAAGTCTAGATTTGTGGTTGGTTTTGCTAATGTGGCAACTAGAATACCAAAGTGACAAGTGACCGAATGATGCGACAGTGTCGATGTGTATTAAAACTCATCAACTCATTTTTCATATACGCTGCGCGCACATATACACATATATATGAGGAGGACAAATGAGTGAGCTAATGAGTTTTAATCAACATGAGCATTGCCGGATCACTCGGTCACTTGCAACCTCCCCATCCAAGTTGCCACATAAGTTGCCACATTGACAAAAATCTTCTCCAAATACAGTGGTTGAAAAACTTCTGAATTTTGGATACTAGAAGATTAAAATACTATATGCAGAAACGAGAGGATTAAATTCATGAATCTGTAAAAAAAATGAAGACTAAAATTGCAGTCAAATTATTATAAGAAGAAAAACTAAAAAATATCAAAACCATTGCAATCATTAATTATTAGTGCACTTTTTTGAATATTTTACAAATTCGTTGTGAAACATTAAACACATCCATTAATATTAAAAACATTAATTAAGAGTAGAAAAATCTTTTAAGCAATAACCACACCTTAAAAATTGTAACATTTTCTTATAATTAGTACCAATTTTTTTGGTTGAAATTTTTCATACATAAGACAGGAGGGAGTAATTAACAAGAAAAGCCAAATAGTTAATAAGATAAGATAATCTCAACCCGTAAGAAAGGTAGATTAACCTGATCTAGCTTTGGGATTTTGCGGCTTGATATATGTGGGGGAAGGTGGATGTTACAGTCAGAGTGCACATGGTGGGTCATGCTATGCATTGTCATCACTCACTGTTTTTTTAGTCATCCTCTTAACAACATAAAGTTGACAAGTGGGTCACACATCAAACATTTGGAGCCACCTTGCTCTGGTTCAAGCCACATACACATATATGTGACTAGTTGAGCCTTTCATAGTCTTACCACATTATTTGAGGACCGGGTTCCCCGGCAAAGGAGCTCACATTCCATGCTTGCTTAAGACCATATACCCCTCTTGTTTGATGAATTGACATAGACCCTCATTAATCATTATTTGGAGTCTACTTTCTTTAATTACTTGAATGCATACTTGTAAATAAAATGTTCAGTTTAAATGTACAGAAATAGAAAAGCGACAAGACATTTGATTCTTTTGTTTCAGATCCTAATGCTTCCTTATTTACCAAACTCTGCAAATAATGAAACCTTTAGAATTTGTTATAACATAGGAGAGGTGCCTGTGTTACAAAAAAAGTTTATATTTCTATCCATTATGTGTTTGTGAAAATAATGTGTGCATATTTTTATGCTGTTTAAGCTGAATTGCTAAGTGTGTTGGATTATGGGGCCATATATGGCTATGCTCCCATTTCCACTATTGTAACTTGAAGGGTAATAGATTCAGTCTACGAAACACGCGAATTATTACGTTTAATGGATGAAAGTGAAACAACAATAACTTTGCATTTGAGGCTAGAAATTGAAGAATATGATTAATTCTCATCGTTTCATGAATAGTGTTTTTGTAAACACTGTCATTCACCTTGTATCTACTAAGTATATAAATCGAAGTTTGTCAGAAAATTTGTCTCTCATCGTTGGATTTCAGGCACATCGGACGGCCATAAGTTAATATATCATGGTGAGAGACATTTTGGTCAATAATATAATTTTAGGTGACATGTTATATTTGTGTCATTTGAAAAGGATTTTGTTTTTGAAATCATATTATTAGTAGCAAGTATCTAACATTGTATTAATCTCCTTTAGAGAACATGTTTGGATTTCTCTCTATCCAATCATGTTTTTTTCCATACACAAGAGACGGAGTTGAAACTTCTGATCACTTGCTTAAAGTGTTTGGTTCTCTTATTACTCGGACCGACCTTCATTGGATCTGTTCCTTTTAATCCCATCCTTTTCTTACAACACACCCCAATTGGATTTTATAATTGAATATTTTTCTTCATAATCAGCATCACAAATGATACGAAAGCTAGCTGAAGAAACTCTAGAGGATATAAACCCAGCTGGGGTTCGCCAAGTTGCGATGTGATATTATTTGCTTACAATGCAATGGTCCAAATCATTCTGCACCATGGAATCAGAAGAAACAATATACTACAAACACAAAAGAATGTCTTATCTAATCTTTCCATCTTATACAAGTTTAAATTAAATTGTTAGTGAATAATGAAGCATTGCTTGCATCATGTTTCATGAATTTTTTTTTTTTTTTATCTTTGTTGTTACTGCTTTTTCTTTTTCTACTTTTTGCTTCATTTTGGATAGGATTTTAGATGCAAAATGCTTTGTTAGTTGAGATTCTTCACATATTGCTTCTAAGGACAGAGTGGCTTCCAATAGTTATAAGGCAGACTCAAGTTGAAATCTAGCTGTTTCAGTCCAAATGATCAAAGTTGATATAATAACAAGAATAAACATTCAATTTAATCTCTAAAATATCACCCTTTCTACAAATTAATCTTTAAAATATATAAAATACTAATTAGTCTTCAAAAGATATAAATTATGTCTACATAGTCACTGTTTTTAAGATGTTATAGGACTAAATTGATGGATCTTGTATTCTTTAGGAACTATTTATTATTTTATATGTTTTGGAGACTAGACTGAATAGAGAGTAATAGTTTAACAGTGGTGATACATTGACAAAAGCTCAAGACTCATGAATGTCATGAAATATATGAGAGATGCCCCCACTGAATTATTAAGAATAGGAAAATGGTCAAACCCAGTTTCATCAATACAAGATTCTGGTCATGTATTTATTGTGATTTTAATTATTGGCTTATAAAAAATATAGTATAGCCGAAATACTACACAGTTACACAGAACCAATAATGTCTAAGAGGATCTTGGATTATGTTCTGAATTCGATGAAGCTATTGGTTCAATAAATGTTTGATTGTCAGTGAAATGATGTGCCATAGAAAATCATGTGAAAAAAAACAAACCGAAGTATCTTGAAACTTATTGACCAATACAAAGAAAGAAAAGAGAAAATATACATAGATAAATATTTTTGTTATATGCATGCACCTTTGCAGTCTCTGATAATTAGAGGTGGTTACTACCTTTATAATTATTTAGAGACAAAAAGACTGCTAATGATGATGAAAAGTGATTAAAATATATAGCACCAATGATGATAATTGATTTGTATCTTGGACCTATATGAAAGTTTTATCCATAATTTCATTGGCTCTCTTAGTTTCTTTATACTATTAGTGGTATGGTGTTTGTTAATATAATGTTAAGTTCTCAGTTCTCAAGACTAAAAAGCGGTTAACAAATGTTAAATGATTGGTAACCGAAATGGAATTGAGGAGTAGTTGGGTGGGAAGAGGACACATTAGAAAAGGTAAGTGCCATGTGAGTTGCCATGTGAAAGGTATTAAATTTTTGAATAAATATACAATACCACTAAATAAGGCTTGCATGTGAGAAATAAATGACTCCTGAAATTATAAAAACTGTGCAATAGAGAGTAATATCTACATAATGTTTTTGACCAATCTATATTCTATTTAAGGTGAAACATGGGCATGCCATGTGATTATTATATTTCTTTTTTTGATGATGTGTGATTATTATATTTGAATTTGACTTGAATTGCCAAAGTTTCTTCATGATTTACCTCCATCAAATTTCAAAATGAAAATATCTTAAGAACATTAATTTGGTCATTAGTATTTTACACTGTGGTATGAGATTATAGTTTGATTTTCCTCTAAATTTTATGTAAACGTCAGCAGGAAAATTATTATTTTTGTTAAAAAGGAAATATCAGAAGGACCCCAGTAGAGTGTCTCTTAAAACAGTTCAAGGGTTAGAATATTATTTTCGCTTTTGTTGTTGCTTTTGCTTTTGCTTTTGCATGAAGGATTAGATTCATATTGTAGCTTCAACTCAATCAATAATATGTAGGACAATCCCGTCACAAAAAAATAATATTATGTAGGACAATAAGTGCAAACAAAAAGAATAATAAATATATTTTTGGATTTTTAAAAGGAATAAATGGATAGGATAAGCATGTAATGTGCAAGTGTGTAAGCACATAAAGTTTAAGGAATAGCTCCTCTTGGTAAAATAAAAGTTGGCCAAAATGTTATTTTCATTAATTCAAAACAGCCACATAGCTCTTATAAAACAGTAGCCAAGTATTTTTCATAGAACTTATCCTAAAAAATTTATTTGACCTACACTATAACATAATAATATATAGTTTTAAAACTTGGTGCACATTGATCTGCCAATACTAAGGTCTAAGCATATTTGCACAAAATGGCAATTGTAATCTGGTTTGGCTTGTGACTCACAAACATAACTGAGACACACCATTTTATGGTGATTTTAATTGCATCACACCTAACGGACAAGCTGCCCCATGTTTGGAACCCATGAAAATGGTATTGTGTCTTTACAGCCTTGGTTTGTCTGTGGACCTGTTAGCTATAGATGATATCAAATGTGCAATTGATATCTATATGAAAGGACAATATTTGCTAATCAAACTTGGTGGTCCTCAATAAAGAAAACCAAACTCATCTATCACAAGCTTAGTGTAAACCCAACACAATTTATTAATTCCTATGCATGGTCCTTGTATTGTGTATGTCTTTTTTTGGTATGAAACAGAGCTCATCTGGACATAGGGTTGATTTTTAACATTATGTCTATGACTTGTCTTGTCTTGTCAATTTTCTCCTATATATCCCTAAAAAAATAAAAATTATCAAGTGAAGGTAAAACAATGATTTTTTCATCCAACATACAACTCTTAGAAACAACCCTAACCACTTAATAAGAGGACTTTGTTATCATATCCACCAATTATTGATAAGTTTAAGTTAGGAACGATCCACGTTAAGGTAAGACCTAATTCATTCTATGTCTCATAGTGAACGAGTCGTGAATAGAGGTAAGACTATGATTATAAAAATATAGATTTCAATCCCATTGTTGGATTAGTTATGATTTTTTTTTCTTTATCCAACAGCTATGTAGTGGCTGCACTATGCACAACGCCGCAGGAGATTCTATCGCCACATTCACATAAAATTAGTGATTTACGCATTGAATGAGGTGGACTAAGGCCTAAAGCAAAGGTTTGTCTTGCTAGGACTTAGTCTTTATGTCACAATTATTTATTTTTCATCTTATGTTGGATTCAAACTAAATTGATGCGTTTTTATGATAATTTGTAAGAAACCAAATGTTTGGTGGAAAACAAT
>Ga0099826_10003365_pt1 | contig 10813 bp, 5 predicted proteins | sample Mtrugardesep15_FD_76830 | JGI IMG/M metagenome (GOLD analysis project Ga0099826, IMG submission 76830) | Root nodule microbial communities of legume samples collected from California, USA - M. trunc garden sep15 | ecosystem: Host-associated > Plants > Roots > Nodule | place: USA: California...
AACTCTATGATCTTTGTGAGGAATCCCAATCCAAAACAAGAGAATGTTGTGGTGGAAATGGCATATAGAAGAACATTTCCACTAATGGAATAGTCCTCCAACATTGCTTCATCATATATGATGTTGAACTCTTACTTTATATGTTGACGACAAAGACTTACTTAGCAAGGCCATGAAAGGCATTTCGAAGGGAATTCTTTATTAACAATAATATAGTAATTTTATTCAATGATATGGATATATGATTTTGAACTCAAGAGAACCAACCACTGAAAACTCTTACTTCGCTTAGTTTGGAAACACTAGACTTGGTGTTAATGCTACATCAAAGGTCAAATGGGAAAAATGTCTTATTATCAAGGATGATGACTGTAGACTCAAATAGAATAATATATAGTTATATTATTAGCATCATATACTTATAGGCAATATTGTATATTTATAGAATCCTTGGTTGTCAAATATGTAATAATGCTGGTGTAGTAAGAGTCGACTCATTTTACCCACCACTTTTGCTTGCTCGGGTTGGAATATTTAACCATCAATCCAATTTTTTTATTTTAAAACTTTTTTATATTATATTACATATTATATATATAAGTATCGTGGCATAAAACAAAGTTTGTTGTTTTCCGTCATCGGTTTTATTATTGGTGTCAAAACCCCTTCTTATGTTTGGGTGACGGCTAATTGTTATTATTTTTGTTGTAAATTTTTATCTATCCTTTTTAACATATCTTGTGTTGGGATAGTCCGGTGGTCAGAATATATTTCATTTTGATTTCTTAAAAAAATAAAAAAATACATTTTAAAACATAAATGATCAAATTCAAAAGAGAAAATTAATAATAATTAAAGATTAAAACTCACAAGTGAAGTGACTATCTATGTAATTGTAATTTTGTGAAAATGAAAAGTGTTTGGAAGAGGGAGCAATAGCAATAGAAGGACAACGAATGGATTGAGTTGTGAGCAAACAAAGCAAAGCATGGCGTCAATTTGGACACTTCACTTTCACTCGCTTTCTGTTCGCGTAAGTATCTCTTCAATTAGGTTTCAATTTCACACAATCATTCTTAATTTTTAACTCTCAAACTTTCAAAAATGTAGCCTTTTTGCCCCTTTTTCATCGGTAGCAGTAATAGCACCAGAAGAAGAAGAAGAACTATCTCTACCCATCGCTTCCTTATCACAAATGGAATTTCAACCCAACAATTCAAACAACAATGCATCACTTCCATTTCCAAATTTCATCATCAACTTCTTACTTCTATTTCAATCCCAATGCCACAATTTCTGGTAGGGTTTCATTTCACACTTTAATTTTGTTCATTTCTTATTTTAATTCAAATTAGGGTTTTTATGGGATTCGATATGTATTCTGTAGATAAATCGAAACATTGGAATCAATTTACCGATTTGGGTCTGTGTTGCGGTTGTGATTTTGGTTGCTTCTTTGAGGGCTCTTTCCAGATTTTCAAGGAAAAAAGAACGTCCTGGTTCCGTAGCTGATCTTGTTAGACGCGGTCAATTGAGATCGGATAGAAGAGGCATGTATGTATGATTTTATTCAACACTCATTTATTGTTATCTATTATCTATCTGCACAATGCCTAGATATATCAATTTAGATAATTGCATATTTAGATAGGCGGTTAGTGTGGCAGAAAATCAGTGTGTGTGCCTATGTTTGGATTTAGCAAAAGCCACACTTTAGAGCTTGAACAAAATTATGAATGCCACCGTGATTTTGCCAAACTAACCAATAATCCAAATATGTAGTTAGTGCTGTTTGAGTCGTGCGGCTAATCTTATCCCTGGTGACCCACTTTTATACCCAATTTGCCTGGTGCATGTTTGGATTCACTTTTTAAAAGGCAGAAGTGATTTTTGGTGCTTAAAATTTTAGATGCATATAATTCGTCTTGATGTATTTTCAAATAGAATTGCTTTTGCCTTAGATTTGGATTATAAAATTGTAGTTGAGACTTGAGATTTTGAACTTTTGTCTTTAAACGTGATTTTTAGCGTCAAATTTATTGTTCAACTCACTCTTATGTAAGTATATTTAAATATAAATCACTTTAAATTCAACTCATTTTTAACAAAAATTAATTTATTCAAATCATTTTTTCCCACTACAGAACCAAACACAACATTAAACTCTCTTTTACAAAAGAAATATACATGAATGTAGAATGATAATAGTATATATTACTACTAGGTAGCGAGTTTTCCTATTGAGTTTTAGCTTCCCGTTATTACATTGTTGTCTTTCTACATCTTTGTGTGCGTGTTTTTCAGATCAAGGAATCTCAAATATGAAGATCCATTTGATAATCCCTTGGTCAAGGTTAGCAAAAGCAAATCAAGTGTAGAGATGTGTGGAAAGGTTTACCGGTTAGCCCCTGTCACACTTACTCAAGAGGAACAGGCGGTTCACCAGAGAAGGAGATCGCGTGCGTATCAGTGGAAGCGTCCCACAGTTTTCCTTAAGGAAGGAGACTCAGTTCCTCCAGATGTTGATCCCGATACAATCAGGTGGATTCCTGCAAATCATCCCTTTGCAACCACCTCTACAGATATCGGTGAGGACTTTGCACACAAAAATGTTAGTCAAAAGCATGGAGTTCCTTTCCGTATTCAAGCTGAGCATGAGGCCCTGCAGAGAAAGCTTGAAGCCCTACAAAATGTAAGTCTTAGCAGAATAAGGAATTTTAGCAGTCCTATGTTTGATACGGTTTTAGAAGTTGTTGTGCAAATGCCATGTCTTTATCCTAGTTGCTAAGGATTTGGGGGTTTCGCTTTTGGCTTTCAAGCTGACACTCACTGAGTTCTTGTTTTCAAAATTCAACACTGATTCAACTTTTACGAAACGAAATACAAAACATTAGACACAACATAGGCACACGCATCAACACAAGTGATGTCTAAAAGATATAGGACATTGAGACACTAGTGGAGACTTATCCTGACATTTTTGGAAGTTATTTAAAAGATATAGGCCATTCAAGTGTCAAGTCATATTTGAGTAATAGCCGTGTCCAAGTAATGTCTGAATAAAAAAAATTAATGGACCCCTAATGAAGAGTGTATGATACATTTTGGTATCAGAATCATGTCCAACACTCTTACACCTCATGTAGAAGTAGCATGTGCTTCATAGGTTTTTACCCTCTATTTTAATTGTCAGAAGGTTTTTACCCTCTTACTATATCATAAATCCAATTTAAATTAGTCCTTGTTAGCTTAGCTCAGTTGGTAGGGACAGTGTATAATATATGCAAGGTCTGAGGTTCGAACCTTGGCCACCACCTAAAAAAAAAAAATCCAATTTAAATTTAACCAAGAATATCAAGAAATTGGCTGACTACTTTTACCACTCACCTTTTGTATTATTTATTCTGCAGGAAGAGGAACTCAATAAAGTAGTGATAAATCCTATCAATGCTAAAGAATTTGAGAGACCATTCAACTCCCATGGCAGATTAAATGATCATGCAGAGAAGAGCTCTTTAAACAATCAGGTGAAAGATCCCCTCTCCTCAAAATTAGACAGCAGTCCGAATAACTCTGGAAGTGCATCATCATCTGGAGAAGATCAGAATCTTAAACTTTGAATTTTTTCTTAGGCAGGCTATAAATCTCGGTATAAATATAGATTTCAATTTGCTAAAAATTTTGTACTATCATCGGTGAGCATTGGAACTGTCTATTTGTATAGCTGAGGACTGTAAATATAATTGTATTGCTGCTGCTTTGCTAATAACGCTGTTACCCAGATTTCATTAGGAGTTTCCCACACCGTGCTCTGAGGCCAACTTATTCCAAATGCAATCTCCATGAAAATCATCTGACTTTTTTTTGTTGAATGCAAAGTAGCTTGTTTGTTTGTTAAATTAAACAGCATTTTCTCCTTTGTCCAGATTTTAACCCAGGAAACACCTTTCCCCACACTACCCACCCGCAAGTACACGTGACATTGTAGTTGACTAATGTCACTCAAGTGCTACCCCAAAGTGAAAAACACAAATTTCACTGTTGACGGGCAGACACCAAAAAAAGATAATTTGAAATCACATATGTACAAGAGGTATCCATGTAAGATTCGTTAACTAGGAAATTAAGTTTGGTTTTAAAGAATCACCTGATATTAAATTGCTGTGATTAACTTTTAAAGAACAGCCAATTGGACATCAAAATAGACACCGTACATTAGTGTTTATCTCTTTTTTTATTTATATTTTAATTTTCTATAACTTACACATTTTAAAAATACATATAAGAAAACAGAAGACGACTACTACTACTGTATTTGATATCACAATTTTGATGTATATAAATCATTTTCTAATATTAAATAATGTGATCAAAGGTGAAGCCTCAATGTTTTATTTTATGCAAAAACGATGTTAGCTTGATTGCTTGACTTTGATATGACCCTTTACTATCACAATTTTGATGTATATAAATCATTTTCTAATATTAAATAATGCGATCAAAGGTGTAGCCTCAATGTTTTATTTTATGCAAAAACGATGTTAGCTTGATTGCTTGACTTTGATATGACCCTTTACTTTATAAGAAAAAAAAAACCAACAAGATATCACCACTTTCCGGAAAGCAGTCACTAGGAATTCAATTCGGAAAGGAGTCACTAGGAATTCAATTTGAAATGATAAAATATATTTGCCACTAACTTGCTTTCCCATTTTTGGCTTTTAGAAGCTTCGGTTGCAGTTGGTAACTTTAACTAACGATATTGGTATAATTATTGTGACAATTTTTTTACTATCATTTTTTTAACAAAAAAAGGGGAGAGAAAGAGTAAAAATACAACGAGAGAGTATGAGAGTTATTCAAATTTTTTTATTTTTATAAAATAGTTATACAAATGTCATTTCTCGTAGTATTTAAAGGTCACCACAATGATGAAATAGTGTTTTATGTGGTCTATTGATCACTTAAAATTTATTCAAAATCTTAAGGACGGTTGATGTCGTTACTTTAAATATAAACTAAGAATCATCTAGGTTCTTACAATTGATATGGTAACTTGATTGATATTGATTCAACAAAAACAAAAGAAAATGAATATAATTCAAATTGGAGCATCAATATTAGTTTTTTTTTTATCAAACCAACATCAATTTGGTCATTGTATTTATTTTTATCGAACTAACATCAATTTGGTCATTGGATCAATCATGAGTACAAATAATATTACAAACTTCTAATAGAAACTTAGAATCATCTAAGTTCTTACAATTTATACAATAACTTGATTGATATTGATTCAATCAAATAAAAGAATATAAATCAATTTTAAACATCAATCTTAGTTTTTCTTATTTCTTTTATGGAACTGATATCAATTTCGTCCTTGTCAATTTGATCATTATATTAATCATGAATATAAGCAGTACTACTCTAAATTTTGCTTGTCGCTATCACATGAGAAGTTTCCTAGAAGCCGACCATTCAAAAATAGAAATTAGGTATGTGAATACCTAAAACTTGGGAAGCTTTGATAAATAAATTATTATAAGTGGAAGTAAAGTTGCACTTTCTTGACACGGAATTATTATTATCCTATCCTATAAGTGTAAAGCAGACAAGAATTGGTGTAAAGAAGTGGTTATCATCCCTTTGATACGTAAAGACGTTTATAAGAAAATCAAAAAGTTGACCTAAAAGAAAAGGAAATCTAAAGCAAAGGAAAAAATAAACAGAATTGAGGTTGTCATTAGAGGAAGTAGCCGCCAGCCACCATTTTCTTTAAAAAAGGTATGCCGCCTCTGGTCAGTGTGACTGGCTAGTTCTCAGTGGCCACTAAACAATATACTAATGCGTATTACATATATCAGAGGCCACATAACAGTTGAACCCAATAGTTTGTGTTTGATTATGATAATGAAAGAAAGTCAAATATAACTCAGATTTTACCATGCCGATTGTCAAGAATTTAATCCTTGAATTCAAAAAGAAGGATTTTATTTAAGGGAGCAAACTTATCCACCCTCACCTAAATAACAACACGTATTTATGAAAGTATACATGCAGACGACACAAAAATACTACATTTGCCCGAAAGTACATGTCTAGACAGCAAACAAACTACTTATCTGGAATACTCACATAGTGACTTGGTTGGAAAAAATTTCTCCCTTATTTAATCAAGAAGTTCAAATTGATATTTAATTACATAAGTGCATGTGCCTGTTTGTCATAGATTTAAAATAAAAATTATTTCTCCATTGTATTCTTAAAAATGTTTTTTTTTTTGGAAATTTGCCTAAAAATAGTAGAAGTTATTTCAAGTTCATTTATAAGTTAAAAGATAATTTCCCTCAAAAAAAAAGTTAAAAGATAATTTTGCATTTACTAACTTAATATTCATTGTAAGAGATTTTAAATGATAAAAATCACATTTTTTTCAAATAGATATCTCTCAAAAATGATTTTGGCTTTAATATGTATTTCGTCCTTGCAATTATGGGTCGCTTAAAAATTGATCTCTGTAATCGCTAATCCTTGCAAATTAGTCTTGCAATGTTTAATCATTTAAAATTTCGTCCCTTGACCCAGTTAATGACTTTCATGTCAGCTGATTACTGACGTGGCAGTGAGACTCAACAATTTTGGTTATGAATAGACGAAAATACCCCTATTTTCTTCATCCTCTTCTCCCTTCACCTTCATCTTCCATCACCATCCTTTGATATTCATCCAAACCCAAGAACAATGTTTCAATTACCACTAAACCACTTTCACTCTCTTCATAATTTTGCACTATACAGTTGCTAAAAAAGAAAAAAAACCCATCTTCATCGCCAGATCCAACAGAAACAGTGAAAACGATGGAAACGGAGAAAGTGAAAACGATGAAAAATTTCATCATCCAAAGAAAGTAAACAAAATGATGAAATACTTAGAATGACATTTTAAGAAAAGCTAATCAAACCAATTTTTCATTTGAAGTTTTTTTAAAAAAATTTGCTACAAAAATTGTAGCAAAAATCATTTTTAGAAAAAGCATATAACAAACTATCAGCCCAAAATTCTCCTTACCACGTCATGAGGAAAACTCATTTCTGGGATTTCTGAAGTTTGCTGTACTATACGGCACTCCTAGTCAAAGGCCAACTAGGAAAACTCATTAAACTGCGCATCAAAGGCTTTAGACATGCACATTCAGTCGAAAATCCAGAAGGATATTTCCAATTTTCACATTCAAAATTTTATATGAAAGAATAATATTTCAGCTAGAAGATATCCTCCTTAAGATAACCTTATGACAAGCAAAATCTATAAATAAGAAAGATGGTTGCTTTGGCAACTAAAGTCACACATGTATATAAACAATTTCTGTCACTCGTTCTTGGCAGCTGCAGACTGCCTTGAACCAACAGAAAAGAATTCAGTGATGACTTCAAGGGGCATGCCTTTTGTTTCTGGAACCTTCAGATACACAAATACCCAGGAGATGCAACACACAACAGCATAAACTCCGAACACACCGGCCAGTCCTAAAGAACTGAGCATCACAGGAAGCGAGTAGGTGACAATGATGTCTCCAATCCAGAACACTAATGCACAGATAGCAATGCAGAGCCCACGCACTCTAGTAGGAAATATCTCCGAGCAAAGGATGTTTGGAATTGGTCCATAACCCATGACAAAGAAGCAAAAATAAACCACAACGCATACAGTTGAGATTGCTGCATGGACAACACTGCCAAAATCTATTACGCTTCCAAGGACCAATATAACCAGTGACACTATCAGCACCGGAATTGTGACAAGTAGTAACTGCCTGCAAATGGCACAGATTGAGTTAGCATTTTGCAAATGTGTTTCTGAATTAAATTATTTTGCAAATGTGTTGCCTGCAAATGACACTTATTTTTGTAAAACAAGTTATATATTTTTATTAAAATCACAATAGATAAATTTTAATACCCTCCACCGTGAATGCCGACACACACTAATGGCTAAATATGCAACTTGGTTTGAGTGACCAGAGCCTGTTCACGTGTCTAGAAAAAACTGGTGCTCTTACTACTTAGTTTTGGAATAATCATTGAAGAAACCAATAGGGTTTAACTTCAACTGGAGTTCTTTTTTCCCTTGTTAGTTATGCTTCAGCTTTACTTTTGTTTTACTCAAGAAAATATAAAGGAAAAAACAGAAGAAACATGAAAGACTGCAATTGGTTCAATACAAAATATTATTCTTAGTACCTCTAAGAGAAGGCAGACAAGTTTATCAATAGATGGCTTTACCCAGCATATAATAATTCTACCATTCAGTCATGAAAAAGATTATGATAGCATAACATCCAATAGGATGTGTTGTATACCTCTAGGATATCAATGAAGATTCTATTTCATTTTTTTTTTGGACAGTGAAGATTCTATTTCATATTAATGAGGTATCAATTGTGGGAATATTATAATAATAAACCATCAATTTAATTCGTCAACTATGATAGTCCCTCTTTTAAAAAAAAAACTATGATAGTCCCTGGGAATATTTAAAAAAGATTATATTAAAATCATATCAATTTAGTCCCTAACATCTTAATAGAAGGGGCGAAATTGATTGATTTCAAATGCGTTAGAGACTACTTACTATATCTGTATACTTTACGGACTAAGTTGGAGAGAGAGTGATGGTTTATAGATTAAATTGATGGTTTATTCTAAAGAAGGTTTTTTCCACTAAATGCTAGCAAAAGAAGATTTCGTCAAATATTTGATCTAAAAAACAAATAAACAGAGAACACACACCTTCTGCCAGTGACATCCATAAGCCTCATGGCTAAGCCTATAGAAGGAAGCATCAACAAGGTTGTGACAGCACTTATAAGAAAAGATGAAGACGTTGAGCTCAGGCCCAAATCTGCAAGAAGAACTGCAACACCCGCCTCTTCAAGGATTTGAGGAGTGTAATACAGAACTCCATTTATCCCCGAAAACTGCACAAACAGGGAGAATTAAGTGTTGATCATCAATTAGAAGAAACATAACACTAAATTTATGCGGCAAACTGAAAAAGACACTGTGAATTAAGCTTGGAATATTATGGTTATACAAACTTCGCTAACATTGCATACTCAAAGAAAAGAGCAAAGAATTATGTATCACTTATCTTATTCTCCAGTCAAATTAAGTATGCTGTTTAAATTTTTTCAGCTAATATTTTACTATCTCTGAAAATTTTAACACGAGCATCATTATTAAAACTCTACATTTTCCTTGTAAATTACTTGGCAGCAGCAAGCACTGCTACAAGATCAGTAATTGCCAATTCAAGTGCTATGATAAACACTAATAACACAATACTCTTCAAAGCAGAAGGTTATATGTAATTTAGAAAACCCATCCTCCCCCAACACCAAAAAAAGAAAAGGAAAGAAAAACACCAGAAAGTGAAGGTAAGCATGGTTTAAATAACAAAATGATGAATGCGAAAAATACCAGATCCCCCTCTTTCCACCATTATAATAAACAAGGCCAACGGAAAAGAAAATTCTGAATAGTAATGACAAGTTACCTGCTGAAGAAGTTGTATTCCAATCCCAACAATCAATGCATGCTTGACCCCTGGTTCAAGAAGAGCCTCCCAAATGGGCCCTTTTGAAGCAGTCTTAGATGGGTGAATCATTGCAGGCCCAACTGGTTGTTCACCAATTAGCTCCTTGGAGTAAAGAGCTGGTTGGCTAACCAAGGCAGCTGCCTGGACAAAGTCACCTTCACCAGGAATTGATACCATGGATCCACGTCGAGATCCAGAAACCCCCACTCCTTCCTCATGCAGATAAATCCTTTTAAACTCCCCTTGCTTTTTTCCATCCTCACCTTTCCCAGACCATTTCCATGCAAGCTGCCAACCACCTCCAATACCGGTACTACCAACTGGCTCACCTGACTCTTGCATGAGACTACTGTGGCGCCTCATGCTATTCAGCAAACTGCCATGGGAAGGAGGAGGCGGCAAGTCTTTCTCAAGACTTGTTGTTTGACGTGAGATTAAAGGACTGTGCAAATCGTCATCGGAGTCCCCAGCAGCACCATCTGACACATAGTCCTCACCTTCTCTTTGTAGGCTCTCTTCATCCCAATGTTCAGTTTTAATATGAGGCTCAGCTGTGCTGAACATGCTTCCAAAATTCGGAAACAAAGCGCTTCTCATGCTTCCTGTCTCAGGGAGCTTCTCATGAATGCTGCCAAATAAGGTCACAAGAGGATCCATGACAAGGCTTCCATGGCGTGACACAAGGCCAAGAGAACTCTGTCCAGTTACAGGTTTTGCTAACCAAGAGAGGCCTGCTTGAGATCCATATAATCGGATTTTGTCTTTGTCTGTTGTTTGTTCGTGACCATCAGCCACCTCGTCAGCCGGGCCTATTATGTATTCTTCTATAGATGCATCCCCTCCAATTCCGAGACCTTCAACCAGCAATGCCATTTCACCTGTATGAATTCATAAATTGATTTATCATAACAAATTTTTAGTAAAAAGAAGAAAAGAGAATGTGTGAGGAAATGAACTACGATTTAGAGCAAAAAATATATATAAAAAAGGAATAATCCTAAAAGTAGATCATCAGTCTAAACCTTTATTACTACTTCAGATTTTCAGGGGGAAAATCATCAACTTTACAATAGACAGTCATATCATAATAAGCTGGTATGATATAGTGTCAATAGCACAACATATATAACACCGGAAACATGTAAAACAAGTTCACTGTCTATTTTCAAATGAAATTACATTTCACAATCATGTGTTCTCTGTATGTAAAATG
>Ga0099826_10003366_pt1 | contig 10812 bp, 15 predicted proteins | sample Mtrugardesep15_FD_76830 | JGI IMG/M metagenome (GOLD analysis project Ga0099826, IMG submission 76830) | Root nodule microbial communities of legume samples collected from California, USA - M. trunc garden sep15 | ecosystem: Host-associated > Plants > Roots > Nodule | place: USA: California...
TATTGAATGAAATGCAAGCTACAAAGAATATGTTTTAAAATAGTCTATCATAAAATTAACTCTCCAAACAAAATTTGTAGGCTATTCATATACTCCATCCGTCCCAAAATATAAGCAACCGTCCTAAAATATAAGCAAAAATTGATCAACGAAAGTTAATGTATTTGGTACATATTTTTAACCGAATACATTAATTTTTGTTGATCAAATTTTGCTCATATTTTGCTCATGTTTTTGATCACACACTTCTAGACATCATTTTTGGTTCTTTTTATTCTAAACATCACTTTAAGGTCCTTAACTAATATCCCAAGAACACTAATTAATATTTCCCTTTTTTTAAATCTATAACTTTGGTCCGTCCCTTTATTTAACTCTGAATTATTATTTTTTATTTTGAAGTTAACTCTGAAATTTTGGTCCTCTATGAAATTGGACATCCAATATTTAACCAAAATGTTGATGCGGCAAGGTGACACAACTTCAATATGTTGACGTAATCGACATGTCATATTGAACAAGTGGGGCTTACATAAAAATTCAAATAAAATAAAATATATAAATATATTAATTGTAAAACTCTGATATGGTAGACTTTTGCAAAATGGATGTGTAAAATAACTTTAACCGTTTTCCATTTTTTTGGGTCAAAGGCTGAATTTTCTCATCAAGGCTTATGGCTATTGTATGTTCCTAATTTTTCTCATCTTGAAACACTCGTATGTACCCCCCTTTTTATTTTAGTAGATTTACACTATTTTTACCACAAAAAATTTCACACAACAAGTATGATACACCATTCTCTCTCACAAAGACTCTAGCTTGTAATCTTCCCGTATACAAATCATTCTTTTCAAGAAGGTTCTTGTTAGATACAACTCACCGTTGTAAGCCATTGACACTGCTTTCATTTGCTCGTGGGAGAAAAGAGAAAGGGAGGTAGGAAAGAAGACAATCAGTGGTAAATAGCAGATTTCTTACTTTAAATATTCTATATCAGGTATTCAGGTAGTAATCACACTTTTATTTTTCAAATTTTTTATGGTACATTTGATAAATGAGCTTGGAATCTGAGATGAGTTTTAAGTTGTTTTTTAAAACAAACAAAAGGTTTAAAAATAATATTATATATGAGATAGGGTGGAGGTTCCTTATGGTTTAAGTTTGAAGGCGGTAACTAGAACCTCTGAGATGATTTTATATATGAGATAGGGTGGAGGTTCCTTATGGTTTCAGGGTTGTCCCTTTCTAGAGCAAAGAAGTTATTAGTTTCATTAAAACTTGGTGGCAAGTGACTGGTATTGAGCTAGTGCTAAGACTCATTTGACAATAATAGTTTCACTCTCACTCTCACCTCCTCAAACAAAAAATGTTTATCCTTATTTAGGTGTGGTTGATTTAGATTGTTACGGTACTACAATATGTATGCTTAGTTGTTCTTTTTTTGTCAAGTAGCCTAGTGGAGTGTTCGGTGTTCGAACCCCGATTAACTTACGGGGATATATGCTTAGTTGTTCTATTATGTTGATTCTTTGAAATAAGTGTCGTTGTATCATTTGTACAATTATCTTGCTTCATCTTTGATAAAATATATGGATTCTAAAGCATTTTTCTTTTGGTGGGTCGGGAATTGAACCCCAACCTTGCATATATTATGCATTGTCCATATCAACTGAGCTAAAATAAATAATAAATAAATACAACAATTATAAAATATTTTTTCCTCACTCTCTCTAACTGAAGTTACGTCAAGTCTGACACTAGTGACGTTCACAACTCCACCATTTGTCCAAGTGTTTGGTTGTTCACTCATTTTTCATACCATTGGCTTCCTTGACGGTGACACCACCTTCATCCTTAGTAGTGTCAATGTTGGTTGTCCATCCATCTGTCGTAGAGTCGGCTTGGGTGACAACAACCAATATCGAGGTTGCATCTGTCATGCTGGATGAGCTTTTTTTTGCCTTTAATTTTGTTCTACGTTTTATTTCTTTGCTTAGGGTTTTAAGATATGATTTTATTACATTTTTCCTCATTTTAGGTTGTCCTCGTCTTTCCTAGCTTTAACACTAGAAAAGGTCGAATATACGGAGAATTTAAGTCTTTTTATTATAAGCACGATGATGCTACTAAAACGTTTCCTAATAGAATTCTCCATTTCTCCCAAAAGCAAAGATAAAATTGCATTTTTCATAAATGATTCATCTTTTCTAGAAAAGGGAAAGGATGAAACATCTTTGAGAAACACAACTTTATCTTTTGTTGTGGGATACAGGGGAAATACTATTAGGAAAAGTTATATTATTATCATTGTGCCTATAAGAAAGATGGTTAACTTCTCCATTTATTCAGCCTTGGTCAGAGTTATTCCAAGGAAAGATGATGACAACCTAAAATAATCAAAAGGTAAAAAAAACCATATAAAAAAAACATTAAGTAAAGAAATAAAAATGCAAAATAACAAAATTAAAGCTAAAAACAAACCCTTGTGGCACAATAGATGGATCTTTGGTAACCATCACCGGAACCATATCTACGACAAATGGATGGAAAACCAACATTGTGATGGATTGGTAAAATCAAAGATGGAGATTTGGAATAACACTTTTAAGTTACTCTTGGAGTCAATATAACCATAATTTAAACTATATGTTCAAGAACCTTTTTGTACAAAACCATAAGGTATTATTACTTATCTCTCCATAGTCCTTTTTACTCGAATTTGATTGTACTATCTCTTCTAATGTTATTGCCTACATCATATGGCCTGAAAACAATCAAGGGAAGATGTGTCACTGGCAAATACAATATGTTTCAATGTTTTTTTGATATATAATTTTAAATATATGCAAAGGAAAATCTAGAAAAACTATAAGAGAAACTATTAGAAAAGATGTAGAAATTAATTACTTAGATCAAATTATGGTTTATGAGAGAACAATACGGAATAATTTGATCCTTGTAGTAAATGTCAGTTAGTGGAAAAAGGCATGATTGTTGTTTTTTTTTTCAATTTTTCGAGAGGGAGTTGGTTGTTGTGGTTGTCTAAATATATGCTTTTTTTTAATCGGCCAAATATTATTAACCAACAAGCCCGTGCAAGAAGCACTAATAAGCTTGGGTGGAGAAAAAAAAATACAAAGGGAAATCGGTTGCCAAAATCACACCGGCTCGAACAAAAACCCTTAAAAAACCACCCCAAACCAAAGGAACAAACCTCTGGACTGGAACAGCCTAAGCAAAAAACACTGTTGCCCTGCTACAAAAACGAAGCTGAAAACGACCCAAAGGTGAACCCAAAGAGAAATGACACAAAGATATACGAATGATAAACCACGAGCATATCCCTGCGTCAACACTGATGACTCAAGGTTCACCACAGCAGCCATACAACAGAAACAAACAGCACCGCACCAACAGGACATCAGCTACCACAAACCAATCAGCGCAGCAAACAGTCACGCGGACTCCACAACCACTCGTAAAAAAGACACGGCTGAAAATTGAGTCTTCCCAACGCCCACTTCCAAGACAACACCTTGATATCTTCCACCACATCATCCCATCTCATCACCGCATTATTGAAAATTTACTCATTCCTAGCTCTCTAAAGACCCCAAATTGCCGCTTGCCAAATCATTCTCAACCCCTTCCGGATTTTTTTGTTCATATCACCACTACTCCAACATTCCCAATGGATAAACAAATTCGGGGGCATTATAAAATTTAAATCCAACCAATCCATTAAACTCATCCATATTCTCGTAGCCGTGTTACAATGAAGGAAAATATGGGATGTACACTCCGGCGATGACATACACCAAACACAATTAGAGCCCGTGTCCGGAGGCAAACAATGCCTAAACTCCAAATTCCGTCTCTTAGGAATGCGATCAAGAAGTGCCTTCCACACAAACGCCGACACCTTAGAAGGGACCCCCGCCTTCCAAATGTTACGGAAAACCAACTTCTCTCCCTTTAATAAGGTTCCTTCCACCCTCCTCCTCTCTTCCAACTTCAAATACAAGGATTTAACCGTGAACATCTCTTCCCCGTTCAACTTCCACCGCCATACATCATCCTCATTATTCAAAGCAAAACCGTCCAAATCCCTCAAAAGAGCATTAAGAAGATTCTCTTCCCACACAAACAACCGGCGTCTCCAAGTAAAAACCCAACTTCCTCCGTTATCATAATTCGTCCACATCTCCTCCACCTTAGCCTCTTTTTGGGTAGAGATAGAGAATAGTCTACTATATTTAAGCTTAAAAGGGACATTTCCTCTCCAAGCCATCTTCCAAAAGCTAGTTGTTGTCCCATCCCCCACACACCTTTCTATTTCTTCATTAAACCAAGCTTCCTCCCCTCCCTTATCTAGGTTCACTAGATCCTTCCACCACTTTGAAGCACTCCTGGGATAAACCTCTTCCCTCCCCTCTAATTTTGCGCAAGCATTATTACCATACCTCTCCACAAGAACCTCCTTCCAAAGGGCCTTCTCCCCAAACAACAACCTCCACCTCCACTTGGCAAGCAAACTCAAGTTCATCAACCAAACATCTCTAATACCAAGACCACCTTGATCCTTCGGTTGGCACACCACATTCCACTTGACCCAATTGATTTTCCTACCTCCCCCCACACCACCCCAAAGAAACTCCCTTTGTAATCTAACAAAGTTCTTCCACACTTTCACCGGCAATTTGAAGAAGGATAGATGGAAAATAGGAATAGAATTCAAAATGGAATTAAGTAGGACGATTCTACCACCAAGACTAATATACTTATTCCCCCAAGAGTACAATCTCTTAGTAAGTTGGTCCAAAAGCGGATCCCAAGTTGCCACTCTACCCGGATTACCTCCCACCGGCAAACCCAAATAACGAAACGGGAAACTTCCTTGACTACAATTCAAAAAATTGCATGCCATCTCCATAAAATCCGGATTGACATTAATACCCAACAAACAACTTTTGTAATAATTCACCTTCAAAGTCCATAGGTTCTCCACCGTAGCCTTCCCCATACAAAGAGTGTCATCGCCATATTGGAGATGCGAATACACTATTCCATCATCCTTCATCTTAAACCCTTCGAAAAAATTCAAAGTAACTGCGTTCCTCATCAAACCACTAAATCCTTCCGCAAACAAAAGAAAGAGAAAAGGAGCCAAAAGATCTCCTTGCTTTAACCCTCTATGGATATTAATTTCCTCCGTCGGACTCCCATTAACAAGAATGGACATGCTCCCTCCACACACACACGCCTTCATCCACGCTATCCACTTTGAGCATAACCCCACCCTCTTCATCATGTACACCAAGAAACTCCAATCAACCGAGTCATAAGCCTTCTCAAAATCAACTTTGAGAATCAAACATTCCTTATTAAATTTCCTAGCATAGTCCACAATTTCATTAATAACCACCACCCCATCCACCAAATTTCTACTCTTAATAAAAGCCGATTAATTCAACGAAATAATACGGTTCATGACCTTATCAAGCCTCCTAGCTAAAACCTTTGCCAAGAGCTTATAAAGACACTCTAACAAGGAAATAGGTCTACAATCTTTTAACTCCAAAGGGGAGTTGATTTTAGGAATTAACGCCACAAAAAAAGCCAACATCGCCTTACGTAACACCTCATTGCCATGAAATTGGTCAAACATAATTCGCACCTCCCCTTTGATCAAATACCAAAATCTTTTCACAAAATCAAAATTAAAGCCATCCGGACCCGGACTTTTATCCCCATCACTCTCCTTCACCACACCTTCAATTTCATCCATAGAAAAAGAAGCCACCAAACTCAAATTATCCTCCACCCTCAATCTATCAAACGGTACACCATCGAGTTTTGGCCTTTCCCACATGTGGTTCGCAACATGATTGGTAAAGTACTCTACCACCACTCTTCTAACATCCGACGGAGATTGCACCCACTCCTCTCCCAGCTTAAGCGCTTTAATAGAATTCTTATCATTCCTCAATTTCACACACCTATGAAAGTACTTGGAATTGGTGTCGCTTTCTTTGATCCATTTCGACCTAGCACGTTGAACCATATTAGAGTCTTTTGCTTTTAGGAGTCTCCATAAATCTCCGAATAACGATTTTCGTAACTCCACCTCTTCCTCATTCAAACCCACTTCCTCCCCTCTCACATTTAAAGCGAGAATATCCTCCACCCCCTTACTCGCCCTAGCCTCCAAGTCACCATAAACACCCTTGTGCCACTCCTTGATAATAAGCTTCAAGCCTTTAAGTTTTTCTTTCAACACAAAACTCAACCATCCTTGTCTACCCAACCCTCTCCACGCCTCCTCTACCACCCTTTTAAAATTTTGATGCTCCATCCAATAGTTGTTAAAGCGGAAAGGTCTTGGCCCCCAATCCCACCCGGCCTCCTTTAAAATTAAAGGACAATGGTCCGAGACATCACGGGGTAACACCCAAAGCGAGGCGTCCCCTCACATTATCCCCCACTCTTCGAAAATAAAGACCCTATCAATGCGACTCATAGCCCTCCTGTTAGGGTGATACCATGTAAACCTCCTTCCCAATAAATTCAAATCTTCTAATTCCACATCTCTCACAAAATTGTTAAAAAGTAAGATTTCCTCCCGTTGACTTGAACCCACCTCTTCATTCACACCCCTTCTCTCTTCACTACAACAAACCGAATTAAAGTCCCCTAAGATACACCACGCCCCCTCTCCCATTGTTCTTCTTAACTCCACAAGTCTCTCCCACAACCTCTTCTTCGTCGGTAAATCACACTTGGAATAAACATTCACTATGTAGAATCTATGCTTCAAAACTCCCCAATCCAAACACACCCCAACATACCCTTCACCAACAAAAATAGAATTAGTAGAATTGTTAGTTTTACTCCATATAGAAAGGATACCACCACTATTCCCCTCAGACGGTAAAAAAGCCCAATCACAATCCACACCACCCCAATGATTATGACAAAGGTTTGATGTAATTGTCTCCATTTTCGTCTCTTGGATAGCCAAAAATTCCACCTTATTATGTTGCACCAATTCTTTAATCTTGTTCCTCTTAGAAACTCCCCCCAAACCTCTAATGTTAAACGTTGTGATTATCATTGATTCACCATTGCATTCTCCCTAAGAATCTTCTTATTCACATCCACAACTTCCATGTCTTCCAACCTAACCTTATTAGCAAAGTCCGATGTAGAAAACGAGACTCCCAATCCATTTTGAATTCCATACAACGAAGAGGCCTCTATATTCTTCAAAACGACCTCCAGCAATCACCAAAGGTAAGTCTTGGACCTGATCACGCTCTACTTCAAGCACAAGTTTAAGACCCAAAGGAGGTGTAAAAACCGTCCCCGACACCCTACTACTTTGAGGCGAGTCACCATCCTTTTTACTCTCCTCTTCCCTACTGAGAGCAAACGCAGCTGTTCCCTCTTGAAGAGAGGAAGAGGCACCTTGGAACTCTTCTTCCCTCTCCCTTTAGAGTCTTCCAAATAAGGAAAGCTTGTCACACTTAGAGAAAGAGAATTACCTTTAATAAGTTTCTTCTTCTGCTTTCTTTTTACTTTCTGCCATGCCTTCCGTTCAAGCTCCTTCCCAATATCGCCCACTGAGTCGCTGAATTTCGATAAATCAGAGTCTTCCATTCTGAACCGAATGTGGCTATTCACTATTCCCACCTCCTTTGCTTGAACCACTGCCTTAGTAACATCAAGCAAATTATTCTCAGGCTCTACTTCTGCTGCAAGCCCATTTGACCTTACAGGCCCAATAGAATTCTGAAAGCCACCACCAGATCCTACATAACCAATCCCTCCATCTTCACGCGCCAAAGATGCATCACACAGCTTGCCCAACAAACTCGGATCCAGCGGCTTGTCCAACAAAGTCGGCTCCAACGGCTCAAACTCTTGGAAGTCAACCTGCTCCACACCTTTCCCTTTCGGCGAACCCTGTACCTCCACATGTTCCTCGCAGACTGGCAGCTTCTAAGATAGAGACACATACTTTTCTCCCTTCTGCCTGTTATGTTCCTCCAGGCCTGAACCAACATCGTCCACTTGTCTCTTCAGGATAGGCTGAGCTTGAAAAAGTTTCTCCAAATGAGACGGAGAAACCGGCCCCACTTCTGCAAGCCTCTCTGCACTTCCCAATTGTCTTCTCAGCATCAAAGAATGACAATTTGCCTCTGGCCCACTCAAATCCCCTAACCGTACGGAGAGTACATGCCCAGGGCTTGCCACACTTTCCAGTTCCTCAAACTCAGGTGGATCTCCGTCTCTTCCACCATCGTGGGACGAAACAGAAGCGTCCTCCCACCCAAAAATCACCTCTTTATTCAGCCCCATCACCGGAACCACCTCCTCCACAACCCAGACATTGAACCCTGCCCCCATCACCTCAACCTTTAGTTGTTCATTGATAAAAGACATTGAGGTATTGCCAACTAACAACCTAGCCATATCCAATCTACTTAAGTTAATAGTGTCATCATCAAAGTCCAGAAACTCTCCAAAGAGAGCTCCTAACTTTTTGAAACTTTGTTCATCCCAAACATGCATTGGCAAACCATAAAATCTGAGCCAAATATGCCTTTGCTTTGCCACCACGTGTGGTAACCACCGACTTACCGATGTAAAAAGAGCTCTCCACCATTGATCCTTCATGCGTTCTGCTTCCACAATCAACGAAGGATCACCCGAATTCAGCAGCACCAGATTATCTCCCAGGAAGTCACATAGATATTCTTCAAACCTCCCAACATCAAGCTGTTCTGGACCTGTAGAGCTTCTCTATGGAATGACAGTTTGGCTACAAAGCAGCTCTCTAAAGCCTTCATCCTTGATTCTGATGGCACAACCACAACCCTTCTCAACACCACCGGTGAAGCTCCGATCTGACTCTGCTGAACCACCTCCATGAAAGATTTCCCAGCCATAACCCCATCCCCCTTCCACCAACAACTGCCCTCTTTGACAATGGCGGTTGAACTTGCTTCTCCTGTCTTCCAAACTTAGCCTTCTGAACCTTCAATCTGGTGTCACCCCGCCAAACCTCCTCCGACCTAGACCCCAACACATCCTCATCCTTCACCTCCTGAAACTTGACAAAACCAAACCTCCTCCCATACCGATCAACCTTCAACGGAACATGAACCTCACCCACCTTACCAAATCTCTAGAAGATGTTATACAGCTCTGAAACCTTGAAACCCTCCGGCAAATTCGTGAAGAAGAACGACGTGGCAGACTTGTCAATGTGTTTCACGTAGCCTGGACATTTTCCAGCCATCAAAGCTCTGCCTACAAGACCCGCCCTTGTTGGCACGTGCCCAGCTTCTCTCTCTAGAAACCTCTCACTCTCTCTCATCTTTTGTTAGAACATATGTGATGTCTAAATATATGCTTATGTGTGTATATATATTATCCTATTTTAGTATTCATGATTTCTTTTAGGAGACAAGGGTACAGTTTTTAATTTTGGGTGTCTATACAATACTGAATTTCCTATATGGAAATACAACATCTCTTCCATTCTGAACTTTCCTTAATCTGTTAAAAGAAAACTTAGAACCAATGATGTCAATTCAGTAGCAGACTAATTATGGTTATCATGTGGACTGGGTTGAAATCTTCCCTTAATTTTCTAGGAAAGTCAGTGTGCATAATTCATAGGTACAGAAGAGTATGGCTATCTGACAGAGTATTTGTAAAAGGTGCCATCATGGTTGTTTCTTAAAATCCTCGTCCGTTTCGCTTCGGTTTAGTTGAAGATGTTCCTTGCATTTCTTTGGATTCTAGTAGCTCGTTTGTGGCTTGGAGCGAGATCCTATGATGTGTTATCTTGTATTTTATTGGAAGCTCCATGGTTAGTTTTATGCTATTTGTATTGTGTTGGAGCTTTGGTTTGCTTGTATTTGTGATGTTCTCCTCTTTCTTTAGCGAGTTTTATGGTCGCCGATTGTCTAGAAGAGTTTAGGGAGGTCATTTTGACTCAGTAGTAGCTTGGTTTTTGTTCGATGTCATAGGCTATTCCACAATGAGTTTAGGGTTCCACAATGAACCCATTCTTATTTGTTGGATTTAATTAATAATGTTTTTCATTCAAATTTTAAAGCAAAGTAGTCAATAGTAAATCCACCTATAGATTTAAATAAATATATATAACCAACGTATTAAGTGTGTCATACATCAATCTTATATCCATTTGATCTCATCTTCATCCTCCAATACATCACCCATATAGCATAATCATCCAATACATCTATGGTATACTTTTCAATTGTTTTGTAATTGAAATTCTGGCTGGCTAGCAACAAAATGTTCTACGAGATGTTCCAACACTCAGCACAGATTACAAATGTTGGATGAGATGTTTAGAACATCGTGCTAGCAGTGTACATAAATAAAACAACAAAATAAAAGACAAGAAAGTAAAAGGCACAGTGAGTTTGTTAACCCAGTTCGGTCCAACGTCACCTACTCTGGGAGCTACCAAGCAAGGAAGGAAATCCACAAGTGTAGTCCTTATTCTAAGTTTCACAGCAAACTCCTCGTTTACAACTCTAGACCTAGGACATACCCGTATTGACTTCAACCTAGGAACTCCTAGATTTGAGATCCCATCTCACTTCCCACAATTAATCACAGCCCATGTGATTATCATATTACAAACTCAAACAAATAGATGAAGTTACCTTCAAACAAAACAACTACGACCTTGCTTAAAAGCTTTGGTGTAGCACAACGAGTTTACAACTCAATAATCAGTCCTTAGCATGTATCAAGATGATACAA
>Ga0099826_10003368_pt1 | contig 10812 bp, 10 predicted proteins | sample Mtrugardesep15_FD_76830 | JGI IMG/M metagenome (GOLD analysis project Ga0099826, IMG submission 76830) | Root nodule microbial communities of legume samples collected from California, USA - M. trunc garden sep15 | ecosystem: Host-associated > Plants > Roots > Nodule | place: USA: California...
CATCAGCCAGATGAGCGATGATCCGCTCATCAGCCTGCCAGCCGTGGCGCGCTGATCATCCCGGCCCATGCCGGAGAACGCGGCGACCCAGCCGCCACCTACACCACTCCCTGGGACATGATCCCGTGGAGCACCGATCGTATGCTTCAAGCCATAAGAGGCGATGCCTGCGGACCGAATTTTGCGATTGCACCTCCCTCCTCGAAGTACGGATCGCAATCTTGGCACCGATCAGACCGATGTGGCAGCAGCCAGGAAATCGAGAACCTGCGCGTTGCTCGCGGGAGCAGTCACAGCCCGTGCCTCATAGAGCCTGGCGCGGAATGACGATACCGAGCCCCAGCCTTTTTGCGAGCAGTGAACCTGCCCCTCACCTGCAGTACCGTGATGAACTGCGATGCAGCAGCTGGCCCGCCAGGTCCATGGCAAGTGAAATGAGCGTACCAAGCGGAGACGCGTCAGCGTCGAAGCCAGTTCGCGCGCAACTTGACCGGTTAGCAGCGCAGCCGCAGGAGGCTTAGCATAGCGCCGCCCGAAGGGCAGAAGCCGGGACCGAGTGCGCCCGGCACGTTGCTCCGCTTGGCGGCCCAAGTCCACCCTTCGTCTAGGCTGCAGTAACAATCTTGCGACGTCTGTGATGTTCGTAGCGGCCGGCATTCGTTCCTGCTTGTTCAAGACGCTGTGACCGAAGCGGCGATCGTCACCCTTGTCTCAGCTTCAGTTCGGGTGCGCGAAATGACACGTCCCATTCGGGCGCAACGCCCGAGGCTAAGTTCACACTTCGTTTCTGCCATCCAAGCATCCGAAGACGTCTGAGAACAGAATCGCGGTATCGCGGCGATCGCCAGTGGCAGCGTTCAACATCTCGCTCAGCGACAGCCGCAGATCGCCGGCTTGGCGGGACTTGGATCGACGAGCCACACACGAAGAAAGGCTACAAATCCGATTACGATCTCTTGGTCGTGGTCAATGATCGGCGGCTGACGGATTTTGCTAGCGACTGGTCAATGGCGCAGGATGGCCGAGGATCACGATCGCCGGCTCATCCAGACATGGCCTCGTGAACAGCACCGCTTAACGACCTCGTACAACATTCTCAACGAAGCCCATGTAGAAGCACGCTATTCGAAGCACTTTGAGATAACCGAGGAGGCGCTAAGCTGGCTTCTCGACCCAACGGAACACCTCCTCCGCCTCGTCCAGGTGATTTGCACCGAACGACTCGGAGGGCTTGAACGGGCGACCGTCCGCGAACAATAATTTGTGACAGCAATCTCATGAGACTGGCGGATCGATCGCAGCGCATGTAGATAGCAGTCTTGCTTTCCTGGAACCAATGCACCGATGACGGTAAGGCGACGACAAAGGGAAGATTTCGCCAGTATTTCCTCCGCTCCCACACCGGAGCCGGTGACGACCTTTGCCGTCCAGATCATCGGATGGAAGAGAGAGTCTTTCGAACGATATTTTCCCGACAGGCACTTCCGCTTCCTCCCGATGAATGTCGGCGAGCGCGAATTCGAGCGCGTGTGGAAGCCGCGGATCCTGGCCGAGAAGGACGCCGAATTTCTCGCCTGGGGACCGGAGCTGCCGGGAGCAGTGGAGGCTCTGGCAAAAGCGCGGGACATTCCCGTCACCTTCATAGAGGACGGTTTCCTTCGCTCCGCCCGGCCGAGCGCCAGCCGCACGCCTCCATTTTCCCTGGCGCTCGACGGTAGGGCGCTCTATTTCGATTGCCGGCATCCCTCCGACCTCGAAGTGCTGCTGAAGACCTACAACTTCGAAGCGGATGCGGCACTGATCGAGCGTGCGCGCACGGGCATTGCGCTTCTCACCGAAAGCGGCATCAGCAAATATAACGGCGCGCGCCGGCGCACTGCCGAGGAAGTTTACGGCGAGAAGACGCGCAAGCGGGTGTTGGTCGTCGGCCAGGTTGAGGACGACGCTTCGATTCGCTACGGCTGTCTCGGCCGCATGACCAACAACGACCTGGTGCGGCTCGCGGCGTCAGAGCAACCGAACGTCCAGATCCTCTACAAGCCGCATCCGGACGTGCTGAGCCGCGCTCGCCCGGCAAGGTCCGACCCCGCCGAAGTGGCGCATCTTTGCGAGCTCGTGACCGAGGGCCTGCCGCTGGCCGAGGCGCTGCGCACCGTCGACCACGTCTATACGATCACCTCGCTTGCGGGCTTTGAGGCACTCATTCGCGGCATCCCGGTCACGACCGCCGGCTGTCCCTTCTATTCCGGATGGGGCTTAACGGCCGACCGCCAGCCGAACCCGCGCCGCGGGCGGCACTTGAGCATCGAAGCGCTTTTCGCCGGCGCCTATCTGCTTTATCCTCGCTACTTCGATCCCGAGACTGGAGCACAAACCTCATTCGAAGCGACCGTAGCCGCGATCAGAAGGCAGCTGGACGAGCCGCAGGGCCTTGGCCCGTGCCGGCCGCAATGGCGCGCCTGGGGCCCTTACGGCCTTCTCGGCTGGCGCCATCTGCTGACGGCCATCGTCACGCCGGCGATCCGGAAGATTGGCAGTGACCGCGATATCGAAGACTTCAAGTCCGACCCGATCCGCTTTTTCCGCGGCCTTTCCGAGCGGAAGTACCGGATCATCGGCCGCATCCTTTATCCGTTCGGGTAACTGAAATGGGCTATCTCACCAGCCATTTCCGCGTCGTCGGCGCCCTTCTGGTTCGCGAAATGGCAGCGCGCTTCGGCTCAAAACCCGGCGGCTATGTCTGGGCTCTGCTCGATCCAGCGGCCCACATCCTGCTGATGACGGTAATCTTTCATGCAATCGCCCGCGCGCCCGCACTCGGCACCAGCTTTGCGCTATTCTTCGCCACCGGCTATATCGCCTTCCAGTTCTACCACGCGATAAGCGGCTACCTTAACGCCGCGGTCAAGGCCAACAAGGCACTGCTCAGCTACCCGAATGTCGCGCCGATCGACACCATCGTCGCCCGTTTCGTGTTGCAGATGGGCACGACATCGCTTGTCGCCTTCATCGTGCTCGGCACGATCGTCGCCACCATGCGCGTCGACACGGATATCCACTGGCCCTCCATCATCGAAGCGGTCGGGCTTGCCTGCCTCTTCGGCCTGGGCGTGGCCATGGTCAATTGCGTGCTGTTCCTCAAATATCCGCTCTACGAGCAGGTCTTCAGCATCGTCAACCGGCCGCTCTTCCTGATATCAGGCGTCTTCTTCCTGCCCGACTCGATCCCCGCGTCCTATCGCGATCTCGTGCTCATCAATCCGCTCGTCCACATCATCATGGGCTTCCGCCAGGGCTTCTATCCGGACTATGGGGCGATCGGCCTCGACATGGACTATCTCTATGGAATCGCATTTCTGACATTGTTTGCCGGAATGCTGGTCTTCACCCTTTCCAGAAAGACGCTGAGAAACGAATGATCCGGTTCGAGCAGGCGACCAAATACGCCCGCGCCAAGGGCATCATGAAGCCGATCATCGAGGACGCATCGCTGACGCTGAATCGCGGCAAGAGCGTCGGCCTGCTCGGCCGCAACGGCGCCGGAAAATCGACGCCGCTGCGTCTGATAGCCGGCGCCATCAAGCTCGACAAGGGCCGAATCATCCGCCGCGGCAAGATTTCCTGGCCGCTCGGCTTTGCCGGCAGCTTTCAGAGCTCGATGATCGGCGAACAGAATGTGCGTTTCGTCGCCCGGATCTACGGCGTCGATACGGAGCAACTGATCGGATATGTTGAGGATTTCGCCGAGCTCGGCCCTTTCTTCAAGGCCCCGGTCGGCACCTATTCCTCAGGCATGAAGGCACGCCTCGCCTTCGGCTTGAGCATGGGCGTCAACTTCGACTCTTATCTCGTCGATGAAATCACCGCTGTAGGTGACGCAAATTTTAAGAAAAAGTGCCAGGCTGTCTTCGAAACCAGGCTGCAGGATTCAGATGTGGTCATGGTCTCGCACAGCACCGGCACGATCCGCGACTATTGCGATTGCGGCGTGGTGCTGGAAAAAGGCAAGATGACCTATTATGAGAATGTCGAAGACGCGATCCGCGCGCACGACAAGAATATGAAGGAAAGCTAAATGGCGGCAAGCAAGGACGCGGCAGTGAACAAGCCTGACCCCGCGCAGGTCGCCAACGAGCAGAACACCGCCAAGGCCACCGCGAAAAGCAAAGGCATCGCGGTCCTCGAAGGACTTCTCGGCAAGGAGAGCGCACCTGTCATCCCGCTGCCGGGGCGCAAGGTCGAGCCACCCAAGAAAGCTGGCTGGCAGCCGAAATGGCTGAGGAAGCTACGCTGGCGCCACGCCATCATCGGCGCATCTTTCCTGGGACTTGTTGCTGTGCCTGCGACATTCGCCTCGCTCTACATGGCCTTCATCGCAGCCGACCAGTATCACAGCACGGCATCCTTCGCAGTCCGCAGCATCGAAGGCGGCGTTTCGGGGGATATCCTCGGCATGTTCAGTCAGGCTTCCGGCAGCAGCACGGTGTCGGACAGCTATATTCTCATGGACTATATCCTGAGCGAGCGCATGGCCGCAGACGCGGACCGGCGGTTCAAGCTCGAGGACGTCTACGCCACTCGCGGGCTCGATTATTTCTACGGCATCGGCTCGGATCTGCCGATCGAGGATAAGCTTGCCTATTGGCGCGATATGGTGAAGGTCAATTTCGACCATGCCTCCGGCATCATGCAGGTGAACGTCAAGGCCTTCGAACCGAAACAGGCGCAGGAGATTGCAAAGTTCATCGTCGACCAGAGCGACAATCTCGTGAACAGCCTTTCGCTCTCCGCCCGCAACGACGTTTTGCGCTCCGCACAGGACGAGGTGCTCGCCGGCGAAGCGCGGCTTTCCAAGGCTCGCGCGGGGCTGCGCGACTATCGCGACAAGTCGCAGGAGATCAGCCCGGAAGAAGGCGCGAAGCTTGCGGTTCAGCTGATCGGCGGCCTGGAAGGAGAACTGACGAAGCTCAACGCCGATCTCGCCACGGCCAAGAGCCAGATGAGCGAGGATACGCCGCGTATCCGCGTGCTCAAGACCCGCATTGAAAGCCTGGAACAGCAACTCGCCGTCGAACGCCAGCGGCTTGGCGCAGGCGAAAAGGGCACGTCGGCTGCAGACCCCAATGCCCCGGACGTCGCCGGCCGAATCGCCGAGTTCGAGGAACTGGAGACCGAGCGGGAGTTCGCGGAACGCGCCTATACGGCGGCACTTGCCGCGCTGGAAAAGGCGCGTGTAGAGGCGAATAATCGGCAGCGTTATCTGGCGCTCTTTATAGAGCCCACGCTATCCCAGATGGCGCAGTATCCGGCGCGATTGCTCAATGCTTTTCTTGTCGCTCTTGGGTTGCTGTTTGCCTGGGGGATCGGAGTGATGGCTTACTACAACATAAGAGACAGGGCATAAACGTATGTCCTGTCTTGGCTTTGAGGAAATTCTCACCGAATTGATTGGCAAGCATCATCTTTTTGTCTAGACAGCTGCCAATATCACACGCTCGCTCACAATCGAGAAGATCAGAATGCACTCAGACGTGATTGCGTTGGTTCCTGCGCGGGCCGGTTCCAAAGGGCTCCCCGGCAAGAATATCAGAGAACTTTGCGGCAAACCGCTTTACCGGCACAGCGTGGACGCAGCGATTATGGCCGGAATTCCGAAGGTCTTTGTTTCCACGGACATAGATGAGATTTTCTCCCATTCTCTTCCCGGCGGCGTGCAGGTCGTGCGGCGCCCATCCGGTCTTGCCGCCGACACTACCACGATGGCGGACGTTCTGACTGATTTCTTAGGGTCCACCCTTCCCAATGGCGGCACAGTCGTGTTGCTCCAGCCTACTTCACCGTTACGAAAGCCAGATCACATCCGAGCCGCTTTGGAATTATTCGCCGGTGGAGATTGTTCGCTTGTAATGAGTGTGTGTGCAGCGAATTCAAGCGTTTTGAAATGGGGCCAAATAAATGGTGATCGGTTTCAGACGCTCTCGGATCCCCGGTACTGTTTTGCCAACCGTCAATCCTTGCCGCCCGTGTTTCGCCCTAATGGGGCTTTGTATGTTTTTGATGCAAACACATTCAGGGCCAATGGTGACTTCTCTGCCGCCGCGATAAAGGTTGTGCAAATGTCGGAAGACGAATCACTCGACGTTGACACGATAGAAGATTTTAGAAAGTGCGAAGCAGCAATCTCACAAGGGACCACTCAATGAAGATTCGTAATCGCCAGATCGGCCCTTCTCACCCGCCTCTCGTTATCGCTGAAATTGGGATTAACCATGGTGGTAGCCTCGAGGTGGCAAAGGCAATGGTCCTGGCTGCTGCCCAATCCGGATGCGAAATCGTCAAGCACCAAACCCATATTGTCGAAGACGAGATGACGGAGGAGGCAAAGAAGATATTCCCGCCCAATGCCGACGTTTCCATCTGGGACGTGATGAAATCCTGCGCCCTATCACTCGAGGATGAGAAGACGCTGAAAGATTATGCAGAAGGCCTCGGTCTCATTTACATATCTACTCCCTTCTCTAGGGCGGCGGCCGATTTCCTCAACTCGATAGACGTGCCGGCTTTCAAAATCGGCAGCGGCGAGTGCGACAATATTCCCCTTATCAGGCACATCGCCTCCTTTGGAAAGCCCATCATCATGAGCACGGGGATGCAGTCAATCGAAACCATCCGTGCGTCCGTCGAAGTATTGGAGCGCTCAGGTGTCGAATATGCACTGCTTGAGTGCACAAATCTTTATCCTTCTCCGCCGGAAATCGTTTCTCTACGTGGCGTGACGGATTAAAAAACGGCGTTCCCTAATGCTGTCGTCGGATTTTCGGACCACAGCATCGGGCCAGATATGGCTCTCGCATCGGTGGCTCTTGGGGCTTGCATCCTTGAGCGTCACTTCACCGACACACGGTATCGCAAGGGACCCGACATTTCCTGCTCGATGGATCCCGCGGAGCTCCGCTTCCTGATCGACAGATCCCGAGAAATCTTCATAGCTCTGAATAATGAGAAGCGGCGGACGGAGCCGGAGGAGGCGGTCTACCGGTTCGCGCGGAGCTCAGTTGTGGCTGACCGAGACCTTCAGCCAGGAGACGTAATCTCCGAGTACGACATCTGGGCACGACGCCAGGAAATGGCGACATTCCAGGCTATCAGCTCGATGAACTGATTGGAAAAACTATCACTGTAGCCCGCAAGAGAAATGAACAGCTCCGCTGGAGTGACTTCGAGACACATCCTGAGGCTCTCCTATGACTAAAAAACTATTGTTTCTTACCGGAACGCGTGCAGACTTCGGTAAAATTGAGCCCTTAGCTGTGGCGGCAAATAAAGCCGGCTACGCGATTAATTTTTTCGTGACCGGCATGCACATGCTGGAGAAATACGGTGCGACGAAACACGAAGTCCACCGCCTCGAAGGCATTGAAGTACACGAGTTCATCAACCAGCGCCTCGGCGATCCCCAAGACCTCATCCTTTCGAAAACGATCCTCGGGGTTTCCGATTGGGTATATGAACACAAGCCCGATCTGGTCATCGTTCATGGGGATCGGATAGAAGCGCTAGCGGTTTCGCTCGTCTGCGCGACCAACTATATCCGCTGCGCCCATATCGAAGGCGGTGAAGTGTCCGGGACGATCGACGAGATTTATCGCCACTGCAATTCAAAGCTCTGCACCTATCACTTTGTCAGCTCGGAAGTTGCGAGAGCTCGCGTCTTGGCTCTGGGCGAGGATCCGCAATTCGTTTACAATATTGGATCACCCGAGTTGGATCTCCATCGCGGCGATTCTGGCGTGACCCTCAGCAATGTTCGGGACCGCTATGCAATATCGTTTTCGGAGTATGGAATCGTCACCTTCCATCCGGTAACGTCGGAAACGGACACGATAGGGGCGCAGGCGCGAAGCCTTTTTACGACACTGGCTGAGAGCGGCAAGAACTTCGTGGTCATCTCGCCGAACAATGATCCCGGCAGCGATGACATATTCGCTGAAATATCGAAGTTGGATCCGCATCGATTCAGGCATTTGCCAAGTATGCGGTTCTCTTATTTTTCCGAACTCATGAAAAATGCGAAAGCAATCATCGGAAATAGTAGCGCAGGGGTGCGTGAAGCACCATTCTTAGGCGTGCCCAGTCTCAACATAGGCACACGGCAAAACAACCGATCCAACGCCGTAACAATTATGGATGCTTCGGCATTTGATCTCGAGACTATTCGAGAGTTCCTAATCGCAAGATGGGGCAGAAAGTTCGATAGCGACCAGAGCTTCGGCAACGGCAACGCTGCCTCCCGTTTCGTCCAAGTCCTGAACGATGACACATTTTGGTCGGCCCCTCTTCAGAAGCAATTCAATGATTAGCGGTGATGTTGTTGGCGGGGCTGCATCGGCTTCGCCAACAGGGACAGACCTCATCATTATCTCCAATGGTCGGCAGGCGCAGAATGCCTCCGCCTTTATCAAAGAGTTCGGAGATACCCTGTTGCTGCGACCCTTCGTTCTAGCCCTGTATACGGACGCGAACCTTAAAGAGCGGAGTAGCATTTCCAACCTGCTCACGGAAAGAAACATTCCCCATGGCCTCTTGAAGCTGCCAGTGGGTGCTGCCTACTTCTCACTTCGAAAACAGGGCCAAGTATTGAGCGCGTATCGGTCTGCCTTCGCAAAGAACGTGCCCAGGCGTCTTTTTCTTTTCAATTATAATACCCATTACGGCCTCGTCTATGATCTTGCCAGAATGGCGGAAATGCCTGTCTTCTTCATTGAAGAGGGCCTGTCATCTTACAAGAGGTCCCATGCATACGCACCACCTCGATCCTTGATTGATATTATAAATAAGGATATTGTATCCGATTCCTTTTTTGGCAAGGTATTCTTAAAAATGCCGTTTGAAATACTTTCAAACCCAAAGAAAGGAATGAAATCGGTCTTCGATTTCCTTCAAAAAGAACTTTCCTTTTTTGCCAGGTGCATTGTTGTACCATTCGACAATGAACTGACAGCATCCCGCCTCAGACGCTTATTCAGCCGTAGCTATCGTTACCGGCGGTTCCACGAGCCGATATCCGGCTTCAACGGTGTTTTTGGCACGTTTCCGGACCGGTTGGCCAAAAGCTTCGATGCGTATGAAGTGAATTACTTTAGCTATATTAAGCACCTTTTCAGAACAACAAATCATCATTTTGCAAGCAGATTGGCCGAGTGCGGAATGACCGCACAATCCCTTTTGTATGTTGATCAAGATTACAAGGTGGATAAAGAGGTTATTATAGGCGTAATAGCGAAATGCATTCACGATATTTTCCCTGAGACGGATGTTTTATACATTAAACCTCATCCGAAATCTGATTTCAGTCTAGAAAAACTCGAGACGATCCGCGGACGCTATCCGGAGTTTGAAATAAAGCTAGTGCGTGGCACAGACATACCTGCTGAGTTTATCCCTGCGCTCACCAACTGTCGAAGAATTATCGGCCTCGCAAGCACGTCGCTCGTCTACGCTAGTGATCTCCGTCCGGATGTCGAGGCGTACTCGATCTATCGCCAAATATTACCGCTAATTGCGAACGACCCGCACACCGCTCAGGTTGTTGCCGAGCATGGATCGATCCTCGAGGACTTCAGCGGGGTCAGGTTTGTCTGATTCGAGGAAGCTCGGCGACGGCTTTCAGCGCCATCCCCTGATGCCATCAAAAGCGCTACTCATATATTCGGCAGATTCCTATGTCGGATACTGCGACGTACTGTATGAGCATTTGACTCGGATCTCATGCGAAATCAACGTCATCGAAGTCGTGGATGATCTTCAAGAACCTGGCCTGTCAAAAGCTCAGCGCGAAAAATGGGGGGTGTCTTTCCCGGAAGACAGCGTACGCATTGTTGCAGAAAGGGAGCTACCCCAGTGGATAGTCGAGAGCGGCGCAGACTTCCTCTTCCTTGGTCTACCGGGTAGAAAGGTCTTTTACATTTGCAATATTCTCCACCGGTTTCCGGACACAAATGCGTCAATGACGATTGCGACGGGTTTTCCCGGGCTTCAATATTACATGAGGTTCACTGGCCTATTTTGGAGGTCCTTTGTCGACCAGCTCTTGTTCACAGACCCACATTTATTTCGGCTCGCAAGGAAGTGGCTTTCGTTACTGCCGCTACCGACTGCAAACTGCGTGTTGTTGGGCTCCCCCCGATTGAAAAACGTTCCACCACGCAGCAACGCCTGCAACAGAAAATATATCGTCTTCTTTGAACAGAACGAAATTCCTGCATCCAGCCACGGCCGATTTGAACTGGCGAGACAACTTGCAGTTCTGGCCGACCTGTATGCTGAAAGGACGCTCTTGATAGTGGCGCGCAACAGTTCCGGTGAAGCTTCAAACCACAAAACACTCGACAACATGAGGCTCGCCCACATATTGCAAGAGCGAGAGGGCCGCACAGTCGAAGTATTCAATGGTAACTGGATGACCATTGCAGACGACATCGAGTTCGCAGTCAGCATTTCTTCCACGGCACTGCTTGAGGCTAGTATCTTGCAGATCCCATCGTTCAGTATCCCTGTCGAGGAGGAGTCGACATCACCCTTTGATGCCTCTCGCTTCTTTCAACGATTGGGCTTTGAGCGGCAATTGGGAGAACTCGCAGGTTCGCGCCCCTTAAAGCCCGTAGCCCGCGCCGTAGACTTTCTGGCGCCCTTAGACATAAATGCACTGCCGCAGGTCCTTACTCGCAGGCCCAAGCCCCGTCATCCAACAAAGCCATACGAGATTGTTCTGAGAGGCTGGTGTATTGAGTTAGCGAAGACCCTCGATCGAGG
>Ga0099826_10003369_pt1 | contig 10811 bp, 10 predicted proteins | sample Mtrugardesep15_FD_76830 | JGI IMG/M metagenome (GOLD analysis project Ga0099826, IMG submission 76830) | Root nodule microbial communities of legume samples collected from California, USA - M. trunc garden sep15 | ecosystem: Host-associated > Plants > Roots > Nodule | place: USA: California...
CTGCACAATAAAAATAATAATGAACACTGAAAGGATTTAATTTTTTGCTATTTAGTTTTATGCACAACAAACCTACTGCCTCGAGCACTAAAATAACTTTACACATCCTATTGCATACGCTATTGTTTACTTGAGATTAACACAGTCCTCGTGGATACAAACTTAATTTTATTACTTCGATAGTTTTAGTACACTTTCTAAATATCTATCAAGTTTTTGGCGCCGTTGTCGGGGATCGTTGAATTATTTCAACAAGGCAATATCGTTATAATTTAGGATTTCAGCAGTTTATTTTCTGTCAAAAACTATAAATTGTTTCAGTGTTCACTATTATTGTTATTGTGTAGTGTTACTAAGGTATTCGTTTGTTGTTTATACGAGGTAGAGTATAGCCGGGATACCTGTTGTTCGACCTTGAGATCGAGAAGACCGCAAAAGCGAATCAGAAAGCAACCCGGTTAGCTTATTCAGGTGAACTGAGTTTCAGAGCACATCACACCGAACAAATCATCTTTGAACGGGAGACAGTCACCGCTCCTGTAATTAAGATGGGAGAACTACCACCGCAAAGACAACCTTTGATGGGAGGCTATGGTTTGCCGGTCAAACGTGGCCACCTTACTCATGTGTTCCAACCGGCTAAACCTGTTGCTACTGACATCAAACGTTCGGTGTAACAAGCATTGAAGGAAAACCAGTATGACGGGAAAGACTCCATGAGCCCACAGGAAGACCTGAGCCGTTTTTATGAGACTTGTCAGTTTTGTGTGCCACTGTAACTGAAAACCAGAAGAAGCTTAGGTTGTTTACTTTTACCTTAACCGGGAGGGCCAAAGATTGGTTGATGTCCATTCCTAATTGAACCATTCAAACATGGGATGAACTTTAGCTGAAATTTTTAGAGAGATTCTTTCCTATGTCTAAGTTTTGGGAGAAAAAGCATGAAATAACCAAATTTAAGCAAGGGGAGAATGAGACACTTTATGATGCTTGGGAGAGATTTAAACTTTTACTAAAGAGATGCCCAACACATGACCTAAGTGAGAAAGTCCAATTGCAAGTTTTTACATAGGGGTTAATTCAACACCATAGAATGCTTTTAGATGCCTCAACTTGGGGGAGTATGAGAGCGAAAACCGACCATGAAGTCCAAACCTTGATTGAGAACATGGCCTAAAATGAATACCGAGCTGCAACAGAAAAAGGGAAGATAGGAGTGTTTGGAGTGAGTGAAGGAAATGTTATTCTTGCAAACCAAACAGCCATAAACAAACAACTTGAAACCCTAACCAAATATGTTCAAGCCTTAGCAATGGGTCAATTACAAGCTCAACAAGCTCAAGTCCAACAAGTTCAAAATGGTGGTATTAAGTGTGATTTTTGTGGTGAAGGGCATACTAATGGTGAGTGTATACCAGAAGGGTTGAGTGAGGAAGATAACTACATGGGAAATTTCCAAATGCCAAATAACCCATATTCTAACACCTACAACCCTGGTTTCAAAAGACATCCCAATCTGAGCTACTCTAACACCATCACCTTGAACCCACTATTACCAAACCATCAACCTCAACAACAGCAACAACAACAAAGGAAGCCCTCATATTTTGAAGAAGCCATGATTAGTTTTGTGAAAATGACTCAAACCAACCTTGAAGAAATCAAAGCAAGTCAAGAGGCTGAAAGGAAGAAGAATGAAGCAACAAGAAAAATGTTTGAAACCTAAATTAGGCATATAGATATGCAGCTGGCTGATCAGGCAAAGGGAGGATTCACAGGTAACACTAAAGATAATGTGAAGAATGAGAGTTGAAATGCTATTGAGTTGAGGAGCAAAAAGGTTTTAACACCTTTAGTTCAGAAAGAAACTAAGAATTGTGAAGAAGTAGTAGTGGGGGATGTTGAGAATGGTGTAGTTGAAAAAAATATTGAAAAAGAAGTAGTTGAAAAAGAGAGTGAGAATTGTGTAGTTGAAAATGAAAAGAATAAAAAAAATGAGTCTTTGATAGATGCAGATTCTATGTTGAGGAAGTCCAAGAGTTAACTGTTGAAGGATGGAGACAAGCCACAAGAAGTTCCATCTTATGCGAAGCTTCTTTACCCTCATTTTTCTAAAAAGAAGAAGAAGGAGGGAGAGAAATTCAAGAAGTTTATGGAACTATTCTGTCAACTACGGATTAACATTCCTTTTAGTGAAGCTCTTGATTCAAATGCCAGTTTATGTTAAATTCATGAAAAGACTTGTTAACCAGTAGAAGAAGGCCAAAGGATGATGAGAATATTTCTCTTTCAGAAAACTTTAGAGCCATCCTCCAAAGGAAACTCCATCCTAAGTTGAAAGATCCTGGAGCTTTTACTATTCCTTTTACCATTGGGAAAGTAAGTGTTGGAGCAGCTCTATGGGATTTAGGGGAAAGTATCAACCTAATGCCCCTTTCCATGATGAAGAAGTTAGGGTGTGGTGAGTCTAAACCAACAAGAATGACCCTCACTCTAGCTGATCGTACCATCTCATTACCCTTATGGGATGCTAGAAGATGTGTTATTACAGGTTAATGATTTGATATTTTCTACTACTTTGTGATCTTGGATATGACCGAAGAAGAAGAGATGCCATTACTATTGGGTCGACCATTTCTAGCTACAGGTCGTGCTTTGATTGATGTGGAGATGAGTGAGCTGATGTTGAGGTTCCAAAATGAGCAGGTTGTGTTTAACATTTTTGAAGCTATCAAGCATAGAAATGAAAATCCTCAATTCTACCGGGTAAATGTTGCTGATGAAATTGTTGAAGATGATTCCAGAGAGCCTCAACCTACACAACCTATGGAGAATATCATAGTGAATTTCATTGAAAGTCCTGACAAGGATGAAGATGTAGAGGTTAAATAATGTGTCAAGCAACTTGAAGCAAGCAAACAAGAGGTAGACCCTGTAAAAGTTGAAGATTTACTTGTTGGAAAGACCAAGGAGGGACCTTTCATAAGTAAAGAAGGAGGGGAGGCTCAAAAATTTCCAGAATTAAAAGAACTTCCCTCTCATTTGAAGTATGTGTTTCTTACCAAGGATGCTTCAAAACCAGCAATCATCAGTCGTTCCTTGACACCTTTAGAAGAAGAAAAACTGATAAAGGTGTTAAGGGAGAACCAAGGAGCATTGGGATGGACCATTTCAGATTTAAAAGGTATTACTCCAGCTTACCGCATGCACAAAATACACATGGAGGCTGAATACAAACCTGTTGTTCAACTGCAAAGAAGGCTAAACCCAACAATGAAGGAAGTGGTCAAGAAGGAGGTACTAAAATTGCTAGATGCAGGTATGATCTACCCTATTTATGATAGAACTTGGGTGAGTCCTATTCATATGGTACCAGATAAATGAGGAATGACGGTCGTGGCTAATGAAAAAAATGAGTTAATACCCACTCGTACCGTCAGTGGTTGGAAAATCTGTATAGATTACCGGAGATTGAACCAAGCAACAAGCAATGATCATTTCCCTTTACCCTTCATGGATCAAATGTTAGAGAGGTTTGTTGGCCAAGCCTTTTATTATTTTATAATGTGTCAGGAGAAGACTGCCTTCACTTGTCCATTTGGTGTCTTTGCTTATAGGAGAATGTCCTTTGGGCTGTGTAATGCGTCGTTGACCTTTCAAAGGTGTATGCTCTCAATCTTCTCTGATATGATAAAGAAGAACATTGAGGTATTTATGGACGACTTCTTTGTGTTTGGTAAGTCTTTTGATCAATGTTTGTTTCACTTAGATGTTGTCCTTAAAAGGTGCACCGAAACTAACCTCATTTTAAATTGGGAAAAATGCCATTTTATGGTAATCGAGGATATAGTTTTAGGACACAAGATAAGTGGGAAGGGCATCCAGGTGGACCAAGCCAAAATAGAGGTTATAGAGAAACTTACTCCTCCTGTTAATGTTAAAGGAGTAAGGAGTTTCTTGGGGTATGCTGTTTTTTACCGGCGTTTTATAAAAGATTTTTCAAAAATAGCAAAGCCCCTTTGTAACCTCTTAGTCATGGAAAATGAGTTTAATTTTGATTATGAATGTTTAGATGCTTTTTCTTTGATTAAAAACATGTAGGTGACTCCACCAATAATCATTGCACCAAATTGAGATTTACCTTTTGAACTTGTGTGTGATACAAGTGATTATGTTGTTGGTGCAGTCCTAGGCCAACGAAAGGAGAAATTTTTCCATGCAAATTACTATGCAAGCAAGGTTTTAAATGAAAATCAAGTTAACTATTCCACAACTGAAAAGGAATTTCTTGATGTAATATTTGCATTGGAAAAATTTCGTTCTTACCTAATTGGCTCCAAAGTTATTGTTTTTACAGATCATGCAACTATAAAGTATTTACTGACAAAAGGGGATTCAAAACCTCGGCTTTTGAGGTGGATCCTTTTGTTACAAAAGTTTGACTTGAAATTCGTGACAAGAAGGGAGTTGAGAACGTGGTAGCTGACCACCTCTCAAGGTTGGAGAACAGTGAGGCGACTAATAAAGAGAAAGCTATTATGGTCGAGTTTTCTGATGAGAAGTTGTTTGTGGTTAGAGAAAGGTCGTGGTTTGCTGACATGACAAACTTTAAGACCGGTAATATTGTTCCGGATGACTTGGACTGGCAACTGAAGAGAAAGTTCTTTAAGGATGCAAACTATTATCTGTGGGATGATCCTTATCTGTTTAAGGTAAGCACTGACGATTTGATTAGATGTTGTGTTGCAGGTGAGGAAGCTAATAACATTATGTGGCACTGCCATAACTCAACTTATGGAGGCCACCATAGCGGAGAAAGAACCGCTGCAAAAATCTTGCAAAGTGGCTTCTAGTGGCCAACCCTTTTCAATGATTGCCATGATTTTGTGAAGCGATGTGATAAATGTGAAAGGACAGGTAATATCTCTAAGAGGAATGAGATGCCCCTGGCAGGTATAATTGAAATTGAACCTTTTGATTGTTGGGGCATTGACTTTATGGGACCATTCTCATCCTCTTACTCTTATCTTCATATACTTGTGTGTGTTGACTATGTCACCAAATGGGTTGAAGCGATACCTTGTGTTGCTAATAATGTCAAAACTGTTGTCAACTTCTTAAAGAAGAACATTTTCACAAGGTTTGGAACCCCTAGAGTCTTGATCAGTGATGGGGAGAGCACTTCTGCAATAATTTTCTTGAAACTGTGCTTAAAAAGTATAATATCAAGCATAAAGTTGTGACTCCCTATCATCTTCAAACTAGTGGTCAAGTAGAGGATCCAAACCGTCAGTTGAAACAAATTCTAAAAAAGACAGTTGCGTCAACTAGGAAAAATTGATCTAAGAAATTAAATGACGCACTGTGGGCCTATATGAAAGCCTTTAAGACTCATATAGGACTTTCACCCTATCAATTAGTCTAATTATCGTTCAACGAATGCCCGTGAGCATTGGCTAGTTACCTAAAGAGCAATTGTCATGAGTTGGATATGTAGAACTCACCTAAAAGTATATCGGTGGTGTATTGGGTGAAAAATGTCCTTTGGTATCTTAGACAGTACAAGGTAATTGCTGTCCAATTTGAATTTTGGTCCCAACAAAAATGCTAATTGTCAGCTATACGCATGCAAAACTAAAGTACGGCTAAGAGGCCATTCATTGGAGAAACTACACATAAGAAGACTTATTAGCATCTGGTTTGTGATTAAACTATTAAAATGATTTCGTGGTCTCACATTCTGAGTCAGCAGTAGTTACACAAGAACACCACACTTATAAATGCATGCATAATTATGATATTTAAAAAAAAGTATTCCCACTAGATTTTACAATAACTATGACAACAGGCTAAAAGCTTCCTCTGTACCGATTACCGAGTCATACCGAGGGTTCTAATATTTTGGTGCCAATAAAGACTGAATTTTTAATTTACTCTATTTTTATTTTTAGGTATGAAATTTTCACCATTGATAACTAATATAACTAATCTTTGTCGGAGAATTTATAAAGCATAAAAGGTGGATTAATCCTAACAACTTATTTAAAGGATTGGCATCTTTTATCATTTGAACTAAACGTTTGTTAATTAGTTTTTGAGTTTAAATTTAAGAGTTAAGTAATTTAGTCCTCAAAATAATAAAATTTTAAAATAATATATGAAATGAAAATTTTACATTAGTCATTGATCCCTCCGTTTTGCAATGAGTAATACTACCTCTGTATCAATTATAAGCAAAATTTGATGTTTATATTCATTCAATTAATGATGTATGTGATTTATATTATCACATACATCATTAATTGAATGAATCTAAAAAATCAAAATTTGTTTATAATTGAACGGATGGAATACTTTTAATCATTTCATATATATTCAAAAATGATTGTAAATATAAAGAAATGAATAGTAGTTTTAAAATAGAAAAGAATAAAGATTTAAATTCTAATTGAGAAGGACCCCACATTTATTATCAAAGGTGTTTTAAATAGAAAACATTTTAAGAGTCTTATATTAGATTATATTAGATGATGGAGATAAGAACTCAATATAAGTTTATAACTGGGGATAATCATCACCTTAAAATTTGATTTTGTAATGGTTAAGTTAAATTCCACAAAAATTCTAACAAAGTATCTAAACATATCTAAAATATCTTCGGTCATCTGTTATCAAGTCACCGCTAAGAGATCATTCATACATCGTTTTAGATTTCCCATCAATCCATCGTAGACACGAGGGTGTTAATGGTTTCACTTTTTATGTGATAAGATGTGAACAAAAGTTTATAAGTAAAGTGGTTACTTATAAGCTAGTTTTATATTGTTTGAGTCGGGTATGTTTCAAATTCTAACCCAACCTATAAATAAACATGTGGTCTACACTATACTTCTCTAATAATTATGCTTGCCTCTATTAATTATTTATCTATTGCTAGCGGTTCCCAATTATATGTGAAGTTCTTGATATGACTTGTATGAAAAAAGTTCTTGTTATTAGAATATAAACGTGCTTGAACTCATTATGGGTTACCCACTCAGTTTTATTGTTCAATAATAATTCAACCAATAAAATGTACACGAGGGGATCCAGGGTTACATAATAATTATGAAGTCACAGACATAGTTTAAGATCATCAATTGCTTATTGGAGGAAATATTAGTTTATGAATAATATACCCTCTGCTAGCTGAAGCTGTGGCATAATTTCTTGATGTCTCTACCTAATTTGTCAAAGTTCTAAGTTATCCATTGAATGAAGTCCGGGAAATTTAATTATTTAGTGAAGAGAAAAAAAAATTAAATTTAAATGTACTCAAGTATAAGGAACCAAAAGCACTGTTGACATATAGATTGTTAGTCTTTTTTTGTCAACCTTCCTGATCCAAAGAAAATAAAAGAGACTCTAGTAGTATAAAGTTCATTAGACAAAAATAAATAATATTCTTATCAATAATTATTTCATCTTAGGTTTAAATTTAAATTCTTTTAAACAATTTATCGTCATATAAAATTTATTAACCACTTGAAATCGATCGCTTGTTGATTAGTTTGTTAAGTCTAAATAAATAAATAAAATATAAATTTTATAATGATCAAAATCCATTTCTACATTTTCTCCTATATTTGGCTCATATTATAAAGAGATGAAATTCATTTAATAATTTTAGGTTTCACGAACTTAGCATGATAAACTACTACTACCTAAATTTAAAATAAGTGTTGTTTGTTTCACATATTTCAACAAAAACAATTAATAAATGTAATAATGTTATAAAAGTATAATGAACTATTGGTTATACACAACTATGAGTTTAGATATGTTTAATTGAGTTTCTAGTTTGGGTTGTCTCAAAGAGTTGAGAATTTCTATATTATTTCTCAAAAGAAATAGAAGTCTTCCTTTAAAGAGAGAAAACACAAAAAATAGTTATAATAAATATTTTTTTCTCTCCATTCTTTTGAGTAATAGAGAGGATCTCAAGCCTCCCTTCAATAGCGGGACAATTCTAGTAGGAAAGTCTAAGGTGGGAGTTGAGTTCCTTTCCATTTAGATATATATCCGGTCCTTGACATTTATGGTAATTTTTATGAGCTAGTTAAATATATTTTTTAGTGATCATTGTGAGCGATATTTCATATTATATGTAGAGGTCGGGGTTTGAACCCTACTTCTCCACATTTAAAGTATAGCTCTAGCCACTGAACTAATTAACGAAAAAAATATTTGTTAAGGAATGTACTCCTTTAATTTTAAGTAATCTATCCTAAAAATATAATATTTTGAAAATTTGTTATAGTAATGTTATATGTAGTGAAGAAATTTACTCTCAAAAATCACAACAAGTTCAGAGTTTTCAGTTCTTGACTAAAAACAGGGAGGTGCTATACCTCGCAAGAAATTTTCTCGTGAATTTATCCCTATAGCAAACTTTTTTTTTTTGATAACATCCCTGTAGCAAACTTTAGTTGTAACAAAAAATAAAAGTTACCAAGTATCATAAATGTCGGTTACCATAAATTAAAGAATTGGCTCTCAAATGGGTTGGGAAGGATTTGGGAAGCTTGTTTTCCCTATAAACAAACATTTTCCTAAGAAAACAAGGGCGAGTGAGCAAAGAAATTGTGCCACGGCCTTCGCTATCATTTCGTGAGACTAATATTTGTTGTATATAGCATTTTTTTTATAATTATAATAAAGACTATCAAGACTAAATTAATAATATCAAAAATAAATATATAATTTCGTTGATCATTTTGTCAACTTTATGAAATCATGATGAATTCTTAGCGCCAATAACTTTAGGAATGGGCTTCGAGAATCACTCAACTAAAGCCATTGCAAGTTCCAACTAATTAAAATGTGAGTGATATTTGTCAAAAAAATAAAATAAAAATGGAAGTGATTTATCTAATAAATCTACTTTTATGTCTCCTACACCGAACTATTTTTAAATTTTATTTAAGAGTTCCACATGCATGATGGCTTCAAGTGGAAAGATGACAAAGTCTTGTTAATAATTGATGAAGACCAAAAGGTTCTTCAACATTGAAAAGTTTAGGTTTCAGAATATAAAAACGTAGAAGTTTTGTACTTCCTTTTATATTTTACTAGGGAATAGACTTTTACATTTCCGTTATTTTTATTACTTTAATTTTTTTTATTTATGAAATTTCAGATTAAAATTAAAAAAATAAATGTAAACTAACTATGATTATCTATCTTAATTCTCTAAAAAAAATATTATCTATCTTAATGACACCAACAATATAATAAAAAAATATAATCTTTTTTTTCTTTGGGTTAATTTAGTTTTTGGTCCGTATAAATATCTGCAGTTTTTTTTATAGTCCTATAAAAACAAAACACACTTTTTAGTCCATACAAAATTTTCCGTTAGTATTTTTAGTCCCTGTTAAATTAAAATTTGTTTAATTATGCTTAAAATTTTAAATTTTTTAATGATTTTTTACATACTTATTTAAAACATTATAAAACGTTCCGCCGCAATAAGTTAGCTCAAAATTTTATTTTTGGGTCTAAATTTTCGTTAGTTTTATCTTGAATTTTTGGCGTTTAAAAAAAATTATATTTAATTCGTTACATGTTAAAAATTTCTAATTTTTTTATAAAAGAGATTATTATAATGTTCTTAACATGTCTGTAAAAAATCTTTCAAAAATTTAGAAGTTTAAGGATAATTAAACAAATTTTAATTTAACAGAGACTAAAAACACTAAGATTTGTTTAATTAAAATTTCAAAAATTTTAATTAAACAAATCTTTAAAATCTTTCAAAGATCATCTCTTTTCAATCGAGATTAACCCTCCGACATTGTTTTCCTTTGGGTTTTCGTCGTCTGCAAAGGTCGTATTAAGAGGTGGTGGTTTGATGTAGATCCAGGTTGTTGTTGTATGATTCATCCAAAACCCTTGTCGACGACAGTTTTGCTGTTTTGAGGCGTGGGTGGTTCTTAAAAACCCCTTTCGATCGGTTCACTCTAGAGGCTACGGTGAGGTTGTGCTTACGTAGTTGCTGCTCGGCGATGCTAATGGTCTTTGGTTTCCTAGTTCTGCTCCAGATTTGCTGAAATCTGCAAGATTCAAAAGTTCGGCATTTGCTGCATTGGAGTTTTGTTTGAATCTGATTCAATCCTTTGTATTGAATTTGGACTGTTTTTGGCTAGAAATGGCCAATTACTTGTTGTTTGTGTTACTGCAGGTTGTGAGGTCGGGAAACTGTTACCGTGTTGGCGGTCAGTTTCCGTTACCGTCCTTCTAAAGATGAGTTTGAATTCATCTATGGTTTGTATAGATGTTTGGCGCATTTATACACCAATTTCTTTTGTAATTCCGGTTTCGTTCCCCGTGTTGGGTTTGTTGGGTTGTGCTTTTGGTGCATATCCTCTCTATGCATATGGTTTCATTCAACTAGATTTGGTTTAGTATGTTTTTACCACATTTTGTTATTTTTGGTTGTTATGCCCATTTAGGGATGTATACGTGGTTGCTCGTCAGATTCATGTCCCCCAACTTTTTGTACTCTCTTTTTATTTATAATATTCTTTGCTTAAAATATATATATATATTACAGAGCTTGATCAAAAAAACTAACGGAAAATTTTGTAGGGACTAAAAAGTGTGATTTGTTTTTATAGGGACTAAAAACAAAACTGCATATATTTATAGGGACCAAAAACTTAATTAACCCATTTTTTTTAATCATATCAACAACAATATTTTTTTATAGAAAAAATTATTTAAGGGTATAATTGAGATAATGAAAAAGTAAGTATAAATATACTCATCTA
>Ga0099826_10003370_pt1 | contig 10809 bp, 5 predicted proteins | sample Mtrugardesep15_FD_76830 | JGI IMG/M metagenome (GOLD analysis project Ga0099826, IMG submission 76830) | Root nodule microbial communities of legume samples collected from California, USA - M. trunc garden sep15 | ecosystem: Host-associated > Plants > Roots > Nodule | place: USA: California...
TATGGTCAGTATTTGTGTGCTTTTGTATTATGTTGTTCTTTATTGGTTGTTTACATATGTAGCGTTTCAAATTTTGCTGTCCTTTATGTTTGGAGTTGTAGATTGTTTTAACCCACTGTGACATTCCGATGAAAACAATTCGCACGTTTCATGTTTGTGATGTGTTGAAGTAGATGGTATGACCTTATTGATTGGTATTTAAATATTTGCCACATAACAAGTTTGGGTGGTCCTTTCTTCTCATGTTGTTGTTCGCATGTGCATAATGTATCTATATTTTTTTAGGTAAATCACTTAACTATAATATTAAAGCATTCCTTTTTTTTTGCAGGTGGCCAAGATTGTTGATGGAAGGATGCGTTCACGGTAATTACCCCTGTTAGTAACAATTTGCAGTGTTTTCTAACTTTTATGCAGCTATTTTGATCATATTTTTACTTTGTTTTCAGATGCTCCCAGTTTGATGACCCACTTAAGAAGTCTAGCCTAGATTCTGATGATCAGGTTTCAAAAACAGAACATCGCAAAAAGAGGAAAAACAGATACTCCGAGATTCAAGGTTCAAGTACACCTGCTACAAGAATTTTAAGAAGCATGTCAAAAACTGGTGTTACAGTCCTGCCTAGTAGCTCTCCGGAATTACAAAATTCGGAAGTTGCAAATTGTCACAAACATGTATTGGTTTCACCCTGTGACAATGATGGATCCCTGGATTTAAGTGAACCAAAGAACACTTCTGAAATGGAACATTATGGGTTACTCAACTCAAGTGAGATTAATTTCGATACTGATGGGAATAATCACTCATCCAAACCTGAAGAATGGGTATGATGCTTTTCTCTAGCCTTTGAGATGTATGCAACACCTTTTTTATTTTTATTTTCTTCTCATTTAGAAGAAATTTCATATTCCTCTTTTTTTCTCTCTGGGCATCAAAATGGTCTTAAAGTTTGATGTGGCCGAGTTATTCCAATTCCAACTTTGCAATTTGGGGCTAGTATAGATATTGTATTTTATAGATTAAGTTTTTGATAATGAAGGATATTTTGCTGTAAGTTGAAGAAATTTATCTGTCATATGTGTTGCTAATGCATTGAGCTTGGCATTATACGGATTTGCGTATGAACAGTACATGCTAAAACATATATGCTATCAACTATTCAAGAATTTGAAATCGACTAGCATTGGAAAAAAAATGTTAACGACAATGTTTCTCATCATTACACAATTCATATTATTACTAAATGCTGTTGCCTAAGTGATCCTGCTTTCTCAATTAATACGGATTTAAAAATTTGTCATTTGATTTAGGTTCTTATTAACTGAATTGATATGTTTTTCATTGCAGTATGGTCAGTATTTGTGTACTATTGTATTATGTTGTTCTTTATGGGTTGTTTACATTGGTAGCTTTTCAAATTTTGCTGTCCTTCATGCTTGACGTTGTAGATTGTTTTAACCCACTGTAACACTCCCATGAAAACAATTAGCACTTTTCATGTTTGTGATGTGTTGAAGAAGTTGTAAGACATTATTGATTACTATTTAAATATTTGCTACATAACAAGTTTGGGTGATCCTTTTTGACTTCTCATGTGCATAATGTATCTTTTTTTATGTAATCACTTGACTATAATATTAAAACATTCAATTTTTTGCAGGAGGCGGCCAAGGTTGATGGAAGGAAGCGTCCAGGGTAATTACACTTGTTCGTTACAACAATTTCCAGTGTTTTTCTAGCTTTTATGCTACTGCTTTGATCATATTTATACTTTTCTTTCAGATGCTCACAATTGGATGACCCACTTAAGAAGTCTAGCCTAGATTCTGATGATCAGGTTTCAAAATCAGAACTTCGCAAAAAGAGGGAAAACAGATACTCTGAGATTCAAGGTTCAAGTACACCTGCTACAAGAATTTTAAGAAGCATGACAAAAGCTGCTGTTGCGGTCCTGCCTAGTAGTTCTCTGGAATCACAAAATTCGGAAATTGTAAGTTGTCACAAACATGCATTGGTTTCACCCTGTGATAATGATGGATCCCTGGATTTAAGTGAACCAAAGAACACTTCTGGAATGGAACAGTATGGGCTACTCAACTCAAGTGAGATTAATATTGTTACTGATAGGAACAATTACACGTCACAACCTGAAGAATGGGTATGGTGCTTTTCTCTAGCCTTGAGTCTTTGAGATGTATGCAACACCTTTTCATTTTTTCCTTCTCATTGTTTGGAGTTGTAGATTGTTTTAACCCATTGTAACACTCCCATGAAAACAATTTGCACTTTTCATGTTTGTGATGTATTGAAGAAGATGCTAAGACATTATTGATTACTATTTTAATATTTGCCTCCTATCAAGTTTGGGTGATCCTTTTTGACTTCTCATGTTGTTCACGTGTGCATAATATTTATTTATTTATTTTTTTATAATTTTTTTTATGTAATCACTTAACTATAATATTAAAGCCTTCAATATCTTGCAGGAGGCGGCCAAGATTGTTGATGGAAGGACGCGTTCGCGGTAATTACTCTTGTTGGTAACAATTTTCAGTGTTTTCTAGTTTTTATGCCAGCTATATTGATCATATTTATACTTTCTTTCAGATGCTCCCAATTCGATGACCCTCTTAAGAAATCTTGCCTAGATTCTGATGATCAGGTTTCAAAAACAGAGCTTCGCAAAAAGAGGGAAAACAGACACTTTGAGATTCAAGGTTCAAGTACACCTACACCTGCTACAAGAATTTTAAGAAGCATGACGAAAACTGCTGCTGCGGTCCTGCCTAGTAGTTCTCTGGAATTACAAAATTTGGAAGTTGCACGTTGTCATAAATATCCATTGGTTTCATCCGGTGACAATGATGGATCCCTGGATTCAAGTAATCCAAAGAACACTTCTGAAATGGAACAGGACAGGCTACTCAACTCAAGTGAGATTAATTTTGTTACTGATGAAAACAATCACCTTTCACAAACTGAAGAATGGGTATGGCGCTTTTCTTTAGCCTATGAGATGTATACAACAACTTTCCATTTTTCTCTTCTCATTTAAAAGAAATTTCATATTTCCCTCTTTTTCTCTGGGCATAAAAATGTTCATTAGATTTGATGGGGCTGAGTTATTCTAATTCCAACGTTTATGATTTGGTGCTAGTATGAATACTGTATTTTATAGATGAAATTTTGGATAATGATTAATGAAGGATATTGTGCTGTAAATTGATGAAATGTGCTGCTGATGTATTAAGGTTTGGATTGTACGCTTTGCATATGAGCGGTACTTGCTAAAATATATATGCTATCAACTATTGAAGAATTTGAAATGTAGTAGCTTGGGAAAATATATGTTAATGATACTGATTCTTGTCATCACACAATTGATATTATTATTACTAAATGCTGCTGCCTAAATGATCCTGCTTTCTCAAATAATTCAGATTTAAAAATCTGTCATTCGATTTAGGTTCTTATCAGCGGAATTGGTGTATTTTTCATTGTAGTATGGTCAGTATTTGTGTGCTGTTGTATTATTTTGTTCTTAATTGGTTGTTTACATAGGTAGCTTTTCTAGTTTTGCTGTCCTTCATTCATGTTTAGAGTTGTAGTTTGTTTTAACCCACTATGACACCATGAAAACAACTTGCACTTTTCATGTTTGTGATGTGTTGAAGAAGATGATAAGACATTATTGATTACTATTTAAATATTTGCGACATAACAAGTTTGAGTGATCCTTTTTGACTTCTCATGTTGTTGTTCTCATGTGCATAATGTATCTTTTTTTATGCACTCACTTAACTATAATATTAAAACATTCAAATTTTGGCAGGAGGGGGTCAAGGTTGTTGATGGAAGAGAGCATCTAGGGTAATTACTCTTGATAGTAACAATTTCCTGTGTTTTTCTAGCTTTTATACAACTGCTTTGATCATATTTATACTTTCATTTCAGATGCTCCCAATTCGATGATCCACATAAGAAGTCTAGCCTAGATTCTAACGAGCAGGTTTCCAAAACCGAACTTCTCAAAAAGAGGAAAAATAGATACTCTGAGATTCAAGGTTCCTGTGGTAAACCTACTACAAGAATGTCAAGAAGCAAGACGAAAACTGCTGTTATGGTCCATGGTAGAAGATCCCCAAGGCTAATATCCAAGGTGCTTTGACTATTTTGGCATTGAAGTGAAATTATATGATATAAAACCTGAAAGGCAAACAAATTTATTCAATTTGATCATAGCATTCAATGTCTTATATAACATGATGAAAACAGATTAACATCTGAAAATTGGTACTAGATATTTTAATAGGATGTAGATCTTTGAAATTCCCTTCATTATGCATTTTATACTTCAAAATATTAAAAGTTAAAACCTCTACTGAATAGTTTTCTAATTGTTGTTTGTTGTTGCTCAAAAAACCTTCTAATGTTCCCAAATGACGTGGAACGATTGATATTTTTTAACACAAACATACAACCTCATTGCCATATTGATTTTGAGTCAAATTTTCTTTGTTCCCTTATAGCTTCTCTCTTTGTTTACTGAAACCTGCAAAAGCTACTTTATTTACTGTTTCCCTTGTATACATACAAAAAGGTAGTTCTGGCAGCTGGCTTGCATGCCGTATGCTTTAACTTTAGATGTTATTTTTTTGTTAAAAGCTAATAACTTCAATTGCGTTTGTGTTTGATTCTTCCATGTTCTTTTTACTGTTTGTTTTTGTTGTCCAGTGAGTTCATGAAGTGCTTTGTGCGTCATTTCAAGGCATTAGTTCCAGATTTTTCAATGAAAATATAATCCACTGTTCCAATATGGAACCATGACATATAGTAGGTATGAACAACTCTCTCATCCTATATTCTTTAAACATTTATTATGATAAATCAAATGACTGTTCTCACAATTCACTTTTTTTTTTTTAATCATCAATGAAAGCATATCAATTGAAGTTAAAAACAAAAAGCAGACCACTCTTAGGGGGTATCTTTTATTTGGGAAAGCATTTCCTGTCCAAAGAGTTTCACCTTGTTTTATTTTCTGGTTTCTAATATTTGTGTAGGAAATGGCAGAAATGAAAATTAAGTGAAAATAAAGTGGCATTATTTAATTTGAGAAACCATTTTCTGTTTTCATTCTAATCACGAAAATATCATTTTTATCTTCACTTTTCTCAAATCAAAGAAACTTAAGTTGGCTGCATCTGACTTTATGCTGAGGCCATCTAGTAAATTATATTGAAGTTGTGTTGAAGTCCCACATTGCCAAAATTCTCGGTTTGTCAGGATGTATATATGTGCTTGTGTCGTCTTATGACTTAGCTTTTGAGACTGAGATCCAACCCATGTAACTTGGTAATAGAGTCGGGTTAAGGATGATCGCGTGAGAATTGAACCCAGAACTCACGTTAGGCGTGAGGGTGGGTATTGAAGTTGTATTGGAGTCCCACATTGCCAAAGTTCCCTGGCTGTTGGGTGCATATATGGTGCTTGGGTACCCTCATCTTACGAGCTAGCTTGAGAGTGAGATCCAAGCTCATATATCAAATGACTCTGTCAATCATGTTGATTGGTTTAATGTTATGATTCTTGCTGATATAACAAATGACTCTGGGAGCGTGTGGTCACAATTTTGATTCTCCAACACCCCTCTTAATCGGTAAAATGATTATGTAATCAAAGTATCAAACATACTTTATGAGAAAAGAGGCTTTAGTTATTTGTTGCTCTGCTTCTAATCATGTTAATTGGTTGCAGGTAACATTATTTATTTGGAGACGAGTTATAACTTACACCCACAGTAATACAAAGCAAAGTAGTATTTTCAGGTAGATTTCAGTTAAACAGTCAAGAAATGAGCTATATTGTTCTTTCTAGTTTTGGTATTTAGAAATTATAAAATTAATTATGTATTTATATGTAAACCTTCAAGACAGTATTTCGGATTGTATATTTATATGAATGAGCTTACGTATCATTGAATTTACTTAGCTTGATGTCGGCTTATTTGAAATATAATAGAATTGAATTTGAGCATTGAAACAAGCAGCAGTTGAATTCAAATTTTCTGGATGGCCTATGTAGCTAACTTGTTCTGTAACTAAATAGACTCATTGAGAATCTTATTCTTGTTTTTATCAGGTGTTTAATAAATGCACTTTTTTTGTACAATAAAGGCAATGAGATTTGAACTTAGTACCACATGCATACTACCCATGCAATTTTTTTGTAAATTAATCAACGGTTGTGATTGAAATCAAAAACTACCTGCTAAATTGTTATTATTCGGTTATTCTCATATTTATTTATATTGTACTTGAATTTCCAATAATACTATTATAAACCCTTCAAAAAAAATAAAATAATACTATTATAAAGGTTGTTTTTGGAACTGACGCAAAAATTTATCTAGTACCACCATCGCCAAACCTCTCCTCTAATCATCGGAGGTTATTTACACCGTTGAATATTCATTTAATTTGTGAAGAAATGTATGGTATTAACTTCCAATTGAGGCATCTTAATTTTGCTGGAACTTTGTTTAATTGATTTAATTAATGACCCACTTCCAAAACAATAATTAATTATGACAACTTTTTGAATGTTTTTAAAAATATACTCTTACGGAAATTTGTGAAGTATAAATATACTCACTAATACTAAAAAGACAAACATTAAATAAGGGCAAATAAGTTATTTACGCAACAAATACACCTTTAAAGTTGTGACTTTTTCTTACCTATAGAACCAAAACTCTTTGAAAAATTTCTTATTTAAAAGGACACAGCAGGGACCAGAATACAATTCATCATCTTGTTATGGGTATAAAACTGGGTTTCTATGAACATGAGGGGTTGAAAAACCCAGAAGCACAACATTATTGTGTTGTGTTCATCAATCATCTCCATTTTCCATTACCATGTTCTGTAAATTTAGATTTAATCATAACAACTCATCGTATTCATCATTATCATCGTCTCTAAAACATAGCTCAACATATTAATCACCACCACCACCACTAGTTGTTCATAACTTGGAAAGATTTTGATTGAGAACCCTTTTGTTACTCTGGAAATATATTTTAATTTTAATTTTATAATCTGGATTTGTTCTTTCAAAAAAAGAATATGGTTCTGTTAAAATTTGTTTTCACAAATATAAGCAAATTTGTAGTGAAAACAAATTTGCTTATATTAGAGAAAGGCTAATGCTAATCACGAACCGTTATAAAAATATTAAGTGACCGTAGCGCAAAACTCTTTTTTGCATCCCACCACCTGTGTTTTCCACCAAACAAGAATCTAATGGTTGGAGCACGTCGTGATAAGCTTCGTGAATTGTCAGTCGCGAGAAATAGCAATGCTCTTAGAGAAATTTGCAAATATTTGTTGGACCTCTTATATTTGCTTAGAATATGGATTTGTTAATATTTTAGAATCTGGACCTCTTATCAGAGAAATTTGCTTCTCTAATAAGAGGTCCAACAGTCTCACTACAAAACCAGTAGAACACAAATAAATAGCCCTGAGTTTGTTACAAATTTATGATATATTGGAGACTATCAAATTTTAAAAAAACATATGAAACATCATATATCTGGACTTGGAAATCATAAAGTATTACTGATTTCAACTATAAATAAAACTAATATCACATTAGCTTTAATTTAAAAAGAATATATGAAATATGTTGGTATTCATTCTTTTTCACTAAATAATACTTTGATACTGAGACCATTTCTGTAAGTCATCATCACTATCATCAGATTGCTCTGGACTACGATACGCCATGGGATCCTCCTGATCTTTAACATCAGCAGTGTCCTGCTCAGTTGTTGCAACCTCTTCCTGCACATTCAGATTACAAGAGTCTTGAATATTTGCAAGGTCAATTAGATAATAAGAAATATTACAATTATGTGGATTTAGTTAAAGATATTCTAAATCCATAAATGAAGTGGTAAAAATATGGCAATAAGAATTGTCTTTATCGTGCTAGGATATGTCTTGAAAGTTTTTACGTCATATCACATATACATGATAGTGAAGTGTTGTTCCCTTGCTTCTCGATCACAAATCTATATACCTTGCTTCTGTATTAGGGTTTAAATTACTTGCTTGTGACTTGAGAAGGAACAATGAAGCTTATAACTATTGTAGAACAGACATGAGTAATGATTATACTACTACTCTAAATCATTGTATCTAAACAGCATGGATTAATTCGATCACCACTTGAAACAACTAACTATGCCAACAAGTGGTACAGTACAGGGAGATATAAGAATTTGAATAAATGTTATATATTAATTCATGTGAATTTCCAAAGTTGACCTTGTAATATTGATACCAACAAATATGAAAATAAAATAATTTACTTTGAATAGTACTACAGCCACCAAATATCAACCCAGATATAGGTTTCATTTACCTCAATTCTAAAGATCCCCACCTAACTTGAGTTTTTCTTTTCATCTTAACATTATGAAAATTAATTATTTTCTACTTTTAGTGTTTCCACATAAGCAAGCAAGCACGGGTACGTGAACTAATCAGGCAAAACCTTTATTACTCTCATTTTATTTATGAAAAGCATTAATTACTTCATTTCTTATTTAGAGCTAAATCAAACCTAGATCTCTAGTTAAGTTGAAGTTGAATGAAACTCTAATCATTTAATCTAAATAATCTTAGGTAGCAAGGAGATTATGAAAGAGTTTTAACACATGAATGATTAGTAAGAAAATCTCCATTAACCTTGTGTTAACTTAAAGAAAAGGAAAAATAACTAATGAATAAAATAAAATGTACTAAGACTTGGACTCATGGAGAAGGAGGTTAAAGGAAGAAAGATTTAACCATTAGCCATGAAATTTTTTATTGCATTAAATTTCTCATTTAATGCATTCACCAACATTTTTTCCATAATAGTTACATAGAAGAAACAGTTTCTGTGTCATTTTAATTTAATGCCACCGTCTATCTTTGATTCCAATGTTCTGTCTGCATTGCATTGCAATTGTAACCACCTTTCAACACTCTCCTTCCATCTATCCTTTTCACTTTTAGATTTCCTCCACCAACATGTAGCAAAGTGCATTGCAATTTGCAACAAACGTCACAAGATTTTATCACCTTCTACTCACGAAGTCAACATGAAGCACAAGCATTGATTCACAGAATGAAGATTCTGACTCTTTTTCCTGCATTGCTTCCCTGGATTTTATAAGCTTCTAGTCATAGTTTGTAAAACTTGCTCTTCACTCTAAACTGCATTATCAACTGTTTTTTTTTAGATGGCAAAAAAATAAAATGTTAGCGAGTTATTTTAGTTTCCGGGTTTGCGCCCTAGACCTCTAGGTCAGTACTCCTTTGGTGCCCCTCAACTCACTAGCTGGTTTTCTTATTATTGGTGAATATTCTATTGTTTTATCCATATGCTATTTTGGTTGCTATGTATCGCGGGGTTTTAAGCAACCACTGAGGTCTAGCGCAAGTGGTTGGTGCGTAGTGTAGGAGACTGTTGTAGATCTTGATGTACTGAGTTTGACTTTTAATCATAAAAAATGGGGTTCTCAGCAAGACATTTTTTAATCTATGGTTTGAATATTCTATTTGAGCTTGTGGTTTTAATATCAAGTTTGTGGTGTCAAGTTTATAGTCTTGGTTCCATGTCATCCATTGCAATCTCATATGGTGAAAAAGGATCAGTTTTTTGTGGTTTGAAATCAGATGGATCTCATACTGTGACATGTTATGGATCCAACTCAGCTATAATCTATGAAACACCATCCCATTTCTCATTTCATGGCCTAACAGCTGGTGATGGATTTGTCTGTGGTCTTCTAATGGATTCGAATCAACCTTATTGTTGGGGTAATAGTAACTACATTGAAATGGGTGTGCCTCAACCTATGATTAAAGAAGTTCAGTACCTAGAAATTAGTGCTGGGGATTACCATGTATGTGGGTTGAGAAAACCTTGGAATGAAAATGTTTCTTTAGTTGATTGTTGGGGCTATAACATGACCAAAAGCTACGTGTTCGATGGAACGGTTCATTCGATTTCAGCCGGTTCTGATTTTAACTGTGGATTGTTCTCTAACAACAGGAGTGTTTCCTGTTGGGGTGATGAGACTAATAGCAAAGTTATTAGTTTGATTCCTTCAAAAATGAAGTTCAAAAAGATTTCTGCTGGTGGTTATCATGTGTGTGGAATCTTAAAAGGGGTGAATTCTAGAACTTTTTGCTGGGGGAGAAGTTTGAACATTGAAGAACAAATTTCAGTACGACATGTAGGTGGTGAAGGGAATGTTGATTTGGCTCCAAATGATACGATGCTATCTGTAGTAGGAGGAAGGTTTCATGCATGTGGTATAAAAAGCTATGATCATGGAGTTATTTGTTGGGGATTTATGATCAAACGAAGCACTTCAGTTCCTAGTGAGATTAAGGTTTATGAGATTGCAGCTGGTGATTATTTTACTTGTGGAGTAGTTGATGAGAAAAAGTCTCTTATGCCTGTTTGTTGGGGTGTCGGGTTTCCTACTTCTCTTCCTTTAGCGGTCTCCCCGGGAATATGCAAGCCTTTTCCATGTCCTTCTGGTTTCTATGAATTTGATCAAAAGGGTCTTTGCAAGTTTCCAAATTCTGGTGTTTGCATGCCGTGCAGTGGTGATTGTCCTGTTGAAATGTATCAGAAAAGTGTATGCAATTTGGCTTCTGATAGAGTGTGTGAATATAACTGTTCATCTTGTTCTTCGCCTGAATGCTTTGTACACTGCTCCTCTTCAGTTTCCAATGTTGACA
>Ga0099826_10003371_pt1 | contig 10807 bp, 5 predicted proteins | sample Mtrugardesep15_FD_76830 | JGI IMG/M metagenome (GOLD analysis project Ga0099826, IMG submission 76830) | Root nodule microbial communities of legume samples collected from California, USA - M. trunc garden sep15 | ecosystem: Host-associated > Plants > Roots > Nodule | place: USA: California...
ATATATATATATATATATATATATATATATATATATATATATATATATATATTATTATCATCATATTAGATGTGTTTAGGGCTTTCTTTCTAGCCAATCATTTCGTTAAAAGAATTGCTAATTTATCATCAGTACGTAGATGTTATACTGTAACCGTTCCTTTAGAGATTAGTTTGCTCTCCAAGTGTTATTTGTTTGTGTCTTAATTATAGTCTCTTACCGTTGTAGTAACAATTCTCAATTTTGTAATAGTTGCAGTACGATCACAAGGTATTAACGCAATTGGCAACGATTTTTCCCACAAGGGAATCTCAACTAGCAAACATCTTATCAAATTGCTTCTTCACTATTTTTCTCTAGTGAATCTCAATATTGTTTTTTTTCCTTTTTCTTTCAAGAAACAACTCATCTAGTGATAATCATTGTGTAGCCATTGGTCTCTTAAGAATCATATGAAAGGATGTTCCATTTTGTATTGTTGTACTATTCAAGTACAATAGGATACTTCTCATAATGTAATCTTAAAGTCATAGTCTTTTTAAGGCATATAATGACTCTTTCAGTAACATGTAAATGCTTCTCAATCGGTCTACTAGAAAACTTGCACAAGAATCCCATGACGTAGACAATGTCAGGTATAATACAATCAGTGAAATACCTGAGGCTTCCAATGATGCTCGTATGTTCAGTTTGTCTAACACCATCTCAAGTGTTCTTAAATAGTTTCACTTAGATCATAAGGTGTGCTTGCAAGTTTACTGTAAAAATAATTATATTTCCTTAAGATCTTCTCACCATGGTGAGATTGATCCAAAGAAAATTCTATTTTGTGATCTAGTAACCTTGATACCAAAAATTACTTCAACTTCGGGTAGGTGCTTCTTATCAATGTTGTTGTTAAACAAAGATTTCACATAATTTACAGCATGAATCTTTGAACCAAATATGAGCAAGTCGTCTACATAGAGACATATGATCGTGCAAATGTTATTTTCATATTTGTAGTGAATACATTTGTCAATTTTATTCACTTTAAACTCATTCGATATCTTTAGGTTGTCAAGTTTGTTTTCTTGTCCATGAATCATAAAACACTTAGGTTGTTTCATACAGATTTCTTATTCTAGTTCACCATTTAAAAGGGCAGATTTCACATATATTTGGTGTACTATCGAGTTATGAACAACATCTAAAGGAATTAGTACCCTTACATATGTGACTTTAGGGACCGGAGAATAAGTGTCAAAGAAATCTATATTTTTCTCTTTGCCTAAAACTTTTTTCTACAAGGTGAGTCTTGTATTTATCAACCAAACTATTAGTTTCTTTTTTCAAAATTCAAATACAACCGATCGGTTTACAAGCAAAAGACAAGTCTACTTAGTGTCATGTTTTGTTACACTTTGGAGAATCCATTTCATCGGTTTCTTGCCATAATTCAGCATATGTATAAACCATATAATCGGGTCCATACTATTTAGAAATTCTTGCTTTCTTACCTCTTTCAGGTTTTGTAATATCTTGTTCAATGTTTTCATCACTATTTCTGATTACTAAAATGTGATTAGATTTTGTGTCCCCACTAGCTCTTAATTTAAAAAGGGAATTCATTTCGCCCCACTAGTGCACCCACTATTCTTTAATTTAAAGGGGTCATTTATTTTCATAAAAATCGGCATAATTCTGATTCTATGACCACTTTAGCATTTAGGTCATAAAACATATACGCCTTGCCATTTATAGCATACTCAATAAACACACATTCATAGGTTTTAATAACGAGTTTAACTCTTTTGGAGTTCAAAATCTGAACATAGTCTAGATAACATCGAGTTCAAAAACAAGAGAGGATCGGTTGTCTTTTCTTAAAATTTTACAAGTAGAAATTTTATTATTAGACTTGAGTACTCTACTTAGCACATACCAACCGATTAATAAAAATACTCTCACCAATGAGATACAATACTGAAATTAAGCATGATTTAGATAACTAGCTCAGTAAAGATTATAATTTTTTCCTTTTCATCTTTACCGTTCATTTTAAGATAATTACATACTCTTTATAAAAGTCATTGAAAATGAGGGGATCTTATTATGCTCTTAAAACCGTTCTCAATTTCGAAGGGACGATACTATAATTTCACAAAAGATAAGTATAGAGACTAAAACAAATATAACATCACCGTAAGATTTTAAGAAAATATTAGACCATCTCCGATGGTTTTTCCTTTCAACACCATTCAACACCTACTCTTTCAATTCCCAACACTCCACATCATTTTGTCTCTCTTATTCAACACTCATTCAACTTTTATTCTCTCCAATGGTTTTTTTCTTTCAACAGCCTACCCCACCACATTTTATTTCTTATTCTTACTTAATTTTATATTTTTGTTTTTTATTACATAAAATTACAATTATCAATTTTATAATTAAATTAGAAAACACTTAACAAATTTTATTTTTTGATTTTTGTAAAAACAAAATTTATTTAAATAATTTATTTTAATTTTCTTAACTTAAAATGCAATACAACAAACTAAGCACGCGACACACATTTCACTAAAAATAAGGTTAAAACTTCACTTAGTTTGCTAATAAAAAGATGGGTTAAATATGTTTTTAGTCCTTATAAAATTGGGACCTTTCAAGTTTAGTCCTTACTTAATTTTAATAGTAAAATTATCACTTTTTATCGCAAAATTTGATTTCTACGTCCAGATTCAAAAATTTAAGAGTTTAAGGATAATTAAACAAACTTTGTTTTAGCAGGGACTAAAATTATAAGTAATTTTTTTTAGGGACTAAAAAAGCTATTAAAATTAAGTAAGGACTAAATTTAGAAGTTCCCTATTTTATAGGGACCAAAAACATAATTAACCCTAAAAAGATAAAGGTAGTGAAAAACTTGATTTTTTTTCTGTGTTCAAATCAAATGAATCAAGTCTCTATTTATAGAGAAAAAAATCATGAATTTTGGTATTTTTTTTTATTTTTTTAAAAATTAATTTACAACGAAATAATTGAGTTCCAATTATTAAAATGATAAGAATCCGGACAACCAATCAAAACTTAACACGTGTCCCTATCTATTCAGATTTTCTTTTCTCTCTCCGCCCTCTGCAGCCTCACGCGATGTTGTCTGCGCGTGTGCTGCACACGCCAATTCTGGCCAACCGCAGCCCGCCACGTGTCCCTCTGCGTCAAATTAAACAATGTTGAAACCATTCAACCTCTCTTTCATCCACATCACTATTAAACATCACCATTGGAGCATTTTACTTGTTGAATGTTGCTTTCAACATGCCCATTAAACACCATTGGACATGGTCTAACTCGACTTGTAAGTATCTTCCGTAACACATGTAGATATAAATATAAAATAGTAATTTCAAGATAAATTTAATTAACAACACTATTGTATAATATTAAAAATGTATTAATACATGAAGTACACATATTTAACAAGATCATTGTATACACATGCATCCAATTATATTTCAAGATGTATATTTGTGAGATGTTTTAGAAACAATATAACACAAACTTTAATAAAAAAAATCAATTGAATGTAATGAAAATTTAGTCATGACTATTAAACATCTTTATTGAGATTGTGTGGTTAATTTACAACGCTGCAATTGATTTCATAACTAAAAAAGGTGCTCTAATGATAATAGTCTTGTTATTTTTGTATGAAGCCCCTTCTGACATGACATCTATCCTCTTAATAAATATATGGATTTTGAATTTATTCGACCTTAGTTTGGGTCGTTTTCTTGTTTTTTACCTTCTTCCGTTTTGTTACCAAATTTTTTTATTTTTTTTAAGGAAGTATATGATATATTTATCTATTTGGATCTATAATAATATTAACAATTATTCAATTTACTCATATATATATATTCTATGATGTCCTAATGAATTTATCTCATAACTTACTATCAATTATTTTATTTAGTTCAGATTACACTAGTGGCTGAGGTCTTCATTACTTGAAGCAAAGTATTCCTTCCATTTTAAAATGAATGTCGTTTTAGCTAATTGCACATAAATTAAGAAATTGAATGAAATAATCATTAGACATAACACTTTTACTAAAATGTCCAAGAAAAAGATAAAAATAAAGTTGCATTGAAAATTGTGCGAGAGAAAAGTTTGAGTATTTATTAAGGGTAAAGTTGAGAGAAAAAAATTAAAATTGTATTAAAAATGTAAAGCGACACTCATTTTAAAACAAATTTTGAAACGGATGGAACAATAAATTATTAAAGGCTGGAAAAGAAAACACAAGCACAATTAATAATTGGAGACACGTACTTACTCATAGTGTGCATCTATCTCTGTTTGATGTGCATCAGGTTGGAATATACCATTAATCAGTGTTTGAATCAAAACACAGCAAAAACGGGGATTCCTTCTTGTGTCTCATGGGAACCCAACCAAAGCATAGTTACTCTTGGTTGATAATATTAGTGAGGGACCGATTAACACTAATATGTGACATGTGTAAAACTATATATGGTGATAGAGACATTTAAAAAGCTAAGAGGGTTTTAAACACATGGGGTTGGGGTTTAGTTGGCAAACATAATTTGTCTTTATTTTGCTGTGTTATTGTCTTTGGTTAAATAAAGTTGTTGACTTTTTGTCCAATAATTTTTAGTTTGGGCAATTAGATTTTTGTTGATAAGAAAGAGATAGCCCAACTGGAAGTGGGATAGGATTTTTCTCCCGTGAGAAATTCTCATGTTTCTCATGTGTGAAAATTCAAACCATTAAATTTTATTTTTGACATTTTAAATTTTTTTATCTTTTATTTTCGAAGGCTCAAATTTCATTTGTCTATCTTTCTACTTGAGAAAATCCAATCCCACTAGAAGTAGTGATGAACATAATGTTTCATATTTGATTCAAAAGGATTTAAATACGATGGACTAACCAAAAAGAAAGATAATAATTCATTTAAAATAAAGGAAAAATCGTACTCAAGAATATATTTTTCCCTCAATCTCGTTATGATAAGGTTATGTGGTGTGATAGATCCTTTCTGGATGTAAACAAGAACCTTTTTATCTTTTAAGTCCGCGTCACACGGAGATACGAAACAAATACTCTATACATGAAGTTTCGATTGAAATCTATTGATCTTGGATACAATTTTGGGTGAGAAACATTTGTTAGAATTGGATCTACACATTCTTCCTTTTTTCATAAGAATATATTAACTACCTTTAAGATTGAGATCAAACATGATGGCAAAGAAGATTGGAAATCTAGTGGGAAAGTTCCTGGAGGTTGATCAATCAGCTACCAACATAATGGATAAATTGTTACGCATTAATGGGGATATCGATATGAGGGATTCTCTAAAGCGTGGGACAGTGCTGAAATATTAAAGCAGAAGCATATGGATCTTCTTTAAATATGAACGTTTGCCAAACTTTTGTTACAAATGTGGAAGGATTGGACATCAAATGAAGGAATGTGAGGAGGAATCAGGGCAAGATGGTGAAGGGAATAATGATGTTGAAGAGAAGGAAAAGGCCATTGGTTCTTGGATGAGAGCTTCTCCTCTTCTAAAGATTCACTTGGAGACAAAGAAGGAACCAAACTCATTAACATGTTGTAAGTCACTCTTTTCCTCAACTAGTTTGAGCAATTGTTCTGAAGCAGGGAATGAAAAAACATCAAAGGAGTTATTGGCTAAAATGAAAGAGGTTCCTAGCTCTAAAAATCCTAGTAGAGAGGAAACTACAATAGAGGAATAAGAAAAAGAAAAAAAAAAGAGCTATTAAAGGGGTTGTTGAAACTCTATGCTCATTTTCCACCAAATTACGCAAATTATGTGTAAACCATGAGGGCTACACATTGTAAGTGGCATCACACCTTGTTAAAACTCATCAAAAAAGAAAAGAAAATTACAAGTTATTTAGACTTGATTTTCTTCTTCTTCATCTTTCTCGTCAAATCCATCGGGAGCTACGAGCATGCATCCTTCATCTCCTTCAAAAAATGGACCCCTTTGGTGTTAAGATTGACACCAAGATTGAGTGCTTTCCTCTGGGCCGCTGCATTATTGAAGCCTTGAGGGGCGGCTGCAAAGAAATCTTGCTAAACCTCCTCGATTTTGGCGATAAGTTCAACACGGTCCAGTACAACCAAATCCTCAAGCTTGTTATCTCCTCGAGCTTCAGCTTGCTCAGTGGTTGTTTTCAACGCAAACTCTAGATCCTTATTCTCAAGTTCAAGCGCGGCCATTTTGCTCGCCACCTCATCCGCGAGCTTACGAACATATTCAACTTTCTCTAACTTTTTCTTCACGACTTCAATCTCCTTATTGTAGTTAGCACAATTAGTGATCAACCCGACCTACTCGTGCTTACCTTTATAGTCAACGAAGTCGTTCTTATGTTTGGCGACCTTGGCCTCAAGGACCTGCTTCTCCCCAATCAAACCATCATTCTTGGCCTTAAGCTCGCTATCAGAGCCATTCAAAGCCACCACCATGCTAAGAGCTTTCATCGCCCCTAACAAACCCTTCGTCATCGCTCAACCCCGTTCCACGAGCCCAATGTCGTTGATAATCGTAGCATCAATGCCATACAATGTTAAAGTGACCTGATCGTGGAACTTATCAATATTCGACCAGACACTCAAAACGGTCAAAAGACCATTTGGAGTCTGGATAACACCTTCATTGATTTAGGTACCCTTTCCTTGAGAAGAGGCCCCATACCTCGTCTTCTTGGTTGGCGCTCCTCCAAATTAATAATTATTTGTTGCGAAGATCCAATATTATCCTACAAAATCCCACTCACGATTAGAGAGTCTAGTCGAGAGGTTGAAGATGTTGACCCCAATATCATAATGTTGATGTTGTGTGGATCTCTCTTCTTGGTAGTAGTGGCCTTGCCACCACCACTCTTCTTATTGAGCCTCATCAGCTTCTCTTGCAAGTTCGGCTTGGCGTTTGTGAGCATAATAAAAACAAACAATTAGTAACAAACTAATACAAAATACTTAAAATCTAGCAAAACCTTTGTATCATAACACTTAACAAGCTTAAAGGTGTTGATAAAGTGAGACTCAGTAAGAAGGTTACCCTCAAAATTATTTCACACAGACTAAGAAGTATAATTAATGTTGAAGGAAAAGAAATCTTATAAATCATTTTACAATTATAGGAAAGATCAATTAAAGAATTGAAAGAATATATATTATTAAATAATTGAGGGTATAGTGAAAAAAATAACATTTAATACTTATAATTTGAGACAAATTTTATTTTCAAAATGACTTATAATTTAGGACGGAGATAAGTAATATAATATTAAGTATTTTCTTTATTTTTTTAGGGGAACTAATACTTGTAAGTTTGTTTTTTTTGGTCTCGTAGCTTAGTGGCTAGAGCTCACACAATTAAATGTGGAGAAGTGGGGTGTCCGGGGTTCGAACCCCAACCCATACATAAATTATGCAATGTCCCTATGAATCGAGTGAAGCTCACATGGACTAATACTAGTAAGTTAGTATTGACTTTTAAGTCTTTGATAAATTAATATGAGGGCCGGTTGCTTTGTCGGATAACACAGGTGGGACATGACCAAACTGGCCACCGGCGGCGGCGGTAAACTAACATAATTACATTAAGAGCATGCACTTAAGACACCACTAACGCCAAGTCTTCTCTTCTAGACTTCTAGTTGTCTATTTTTTATTTCTTATTTTTTAAACATTCATTTCAAAATCCATGCAGGTTATTTTATTTAGACTTAGCAGGGATGCACTTGTTATTTAATAATATTCAGATGGGATAACATATATTTTTTTATAAGTTAACAAAATATCTCAAGTTTAAATGCAATTTTTTTTTTAAAGAAGTTTAAATCCAAACTTATAACTATACTAGTACATATACTCATCAAATTACTATACAAGACCATTTATAATGCTTTTAAAAATACCTACCATATCCCATAAAAAAAAAAAACCTACCACATGCTTATTCTTATTGCAGGTAAAATTATTTTACATCTTGTACCAAAAAAAAAAAAAATTACATCACTGTGCATGCACTATTTTCTCGTTTATTTAATTAATAATTAACATACCGAAACGTGGAACTCTTTCTGCCTTCTAGCCTAATTAATATATTTTTTTTTTGAGGAAAGCCTAATTAATATATTATATAGCCATGTTAAAGGAAAACTATATTTATATTACAATGTTGCATTCATAGAAATGTGGAACACTTCCAAAATAGAGATTTTAATTAAATAGTAGTTTTCTTGTTCAAAAATTTAAATAGTAGTTTTTTTTTACAAATTAATGAAATAGTGGTTAAACGTTCATTTATAAACATTTTATTAAAAAATTGATATGTGTAAGGTATTTTTACACTAGAAGAGAAAATAGTGGTATTAAATTATGTCTTAACTGAGTTCAAAAAAAAAATGTCTTAACTATATATTTCAAAATCACGGTAAGACTGCGTACAATTCAGCATAAGGGTGAGACCCATCCTCTGATCTTGCATGCGGGAACTTTAGTGTATTGGATCGTCTCTTTTTTAACATAATTTGTGTATATAAATTTTTCTCAACATCGTAAACAAATAATTAGATAAATTTAGATCATATATTTCAAAAAATCTCTAAATACATTGGTATATAATGAAAAAGAAAAAGTCTTCGTAAACTTAGCTTAGTTGCTTTAAATAATGTATAATATATGCAAGATCCGGGATTCAAACATCGACCATAAAAAGAAAATCATTTTTGAGTGAAATATCTACATACAAATACAAATGTTACTTTTCTTTTGGTCGAACCTCAGATTATTGAGACTCCTGTCTCAACACTTAACAACATAAAAATAATAATGAAAAGAAAATAAGAAAAAAGATTATGCATATTTCTAGGAGCAAGTTTTGGTGCGTATAGACATAGTGATGGAGTGGATGGATACGGATTCCATAGAATCTATATATAAGATACTAAAATGTATTAAAGTATTCAGAAAGCCAACGGTGCATAGGGCATAGAATATGGCCTAATGAAAGCCAACGGTGCTTATTCAAACTCAAATTATAAAAAATAACAACATGCAAATGAATATTCATGATACTGTGTTCTCCATAAAGAAATAGTATTGAGCAGACTAATTATATTTTTCATGTATAAATAATGAATAATCTGCTTGGCCTTTTTGGTGTTGAAAAGAACGACGCATTATAATAGAAGAGTTTCGCCCGTTTTGTTTGACATGTTGGTTGTCGAATTTTGAATTGGAAGTGGACTTCGAGAGTGTTAGTGGTTATTCTCACATCACATCGATTATGAATTAAATGTGTTATATAAGATGTAAGATATAGAGACACATATATTTATGATTTTGATGATGATATAATATCAATAGCTCTTGGTAGTCATGATCGTTCGACCCATTGTTTCTCATAATCCCAAGAAAGAAAGTAGAATATATTGAAGGGATGTTTGGTTATGCAGTGAAAAAATTAATTTAGATTAAATTGATTTAATTTAAAATTGAATATATTCATTCATATAAAAATAAATTGAACAATAAATTTAAATGTAAAAATCAATTTTAAAATCACAAGCTTCAAATTTTAGGTCCAAGTAAAATAGTTTCGAAGACAAAATCAATTCTAATTTATAGGAACCAAACATATAAAAATTGATTTATACTTCTAAAAGGGACATCCCTATTTCACACTAGCGTATCTTACCTTTCTATCCAAAATAAATTCCTCCTTTGTATTGCAGCTCACATCTCCTTGGGCAAGTTTACCCCACCTGCAAAATTCACTTAAAAAATAAGATATAATTGCATTTGCGATTCTGATAATTGATCTGTTCCATGACCACTTGAGTCTAACGTAAATGGTTGTGCATATATCATATATAAGTGTCTGTTTAGTTTTGCGTTTTTGACCGATAGACTTAGGCTTACAAGTCTTCACCGTGACTCTAGCATTTTGCATTATGTTTGGTTGTTTTTTCTCAAAGCAATTATGCCATTTAAAACTGATTTTGGGTGAACTTTAAATTTGAAGCTTCTGTGGCAATTACAATCGATTTTGTTCCGCGTAACTCACACACAAAAAAACCATTTTATCTATTTACCATAATTGCCCTTATAAACTCCTTATATTCTTGAAACATGTTACTCTAATTTTTAGTTTTAAATACAATTAAAAGAATAATTTGATCATTATACATTTAAAATTAATTTTTATTCAAACCATCTAAACAAATATCAACTCATAAAAATCACTTTTAAATTAATATATCCAAACGTAAATCAATTCACATCCAACTCACTTTTAACCAAAATCAATTATTTTAAAATCAATTTTGACAACCGACAAACCAAACGCATAGTAGTTGGTTTCCTACTAATAAAAGACATTGTTATGCTCCATGTGGTGGATCTCTTATAATGATCTTATAATTTTATCCCCAATTTTTAATTTGTTAGATTTTGATTAAATCATTAGTTTGACCTAGAATATACGTAAATTTGTTGTTGACGTGGATGAGTTCACATGGAGCTGATGATATGGATAAGAAACACTCGTGCATGAGTACACGTGAACAAACTATAAACACGAGAAGAAAGTAACATGGGAACCAGGAATCTAGTGATATCTTAAGAGCTAAAACACCATTAAGTCAATTTGTCAACTAACCATTTTTTATTAAAATTTTAAAATAATTTGATTGTGTGCTTTGTTAGTTAAAATAGTCAATAACATTAAAATAATATTTCAATACTTACAATA
>Ga0099826_10003372_pt1 | contig 10805 bp, 2 predicted proteins | sample Mtrugardesep15_FD_76830 | JGI IMG/M metagenome (GOLD analysis project Ga0099826, IMG submission 76830) | Root nodule microbial communities of legume samples collected from California, USA - M. trunc garden sep15 | ecosystem: Host-associated > Plants > Roots > Nodule | place: USA: California...
CAACTTTTGTTTTTCTATACATAGGTTCATAAAAAAACACAAAATTTGGCCAAGGTGCTACCCCATCTGTTGCACATGCCAAACCCATAAAATTGAAAAGGAAACTTAATAATATAAATGATATTTTAAAAATTCGAATTAAATCAATAATAACGATAAATTATTCGGGTGAACAAAAATTAAAATTTTAAATGAAACAATATTTTTTTTCAAAGAAAATGAAACAATTTTTAATCAGATCTAATTTATCTTCCGACCAAAATTGAAAACAATTTTTAATCGGATCTAATTTACCTTCCGACCAAAATTGGGATTACCAACATCCTTTTCTTAAAAACATGAAGGTTAAAGACAAAAGGACAAATCGAATATAATTATTAAAACCAAATGAGAAAGATGGAACGCACCGTTTTGAAGGAAGAGGCGATAATAGTAATTATGATTTGGAGACAATATCAAAGAGGAGGTAAACTAGGTTAGCACATAGAAAGAAGAGGAGAAGGAGAAATAGGACAAGGAGGATAAAGCGTAGGAGAAAGATGAAGATAATAATTGTGAGAATTATTGCTAACGGAGACCCTATAATTAACACCACTATCATATTTGCTCTCTCAACTTCTTACAACTTTCATCTTCAACTCTGATTTTGTGTGGTTTTCTTTTCTTTTCTTTCTTAACTCTCTAATAATAATTGATTATTGAATTACCGATTGCATAAAAAAAATATGGAGACTATTGGATTACACCGCAGGTCAAAAGTGCAAAACGCAAGAAAACTTAACTTCTTACTTACCTTATCTTTCCCTTGACATTTTCATCACTACCCTACCCATAGAATTGTGACAAAATAATTGAAAGAATTCATAAGAGATACTACTAACACATTGGGAGAAGCAACCAATTCAAATAAATAATTGAGACAAAAGAATGAAAAGAAGACATGAAAAATATTGAGACATACTGTCCACTTTTAGATTTTTGGTATTCTGGACTAACTAAAAATATTGTGTCTTTGTATCACTTAGAAGAGCGGTGCTATTCTTCGCGATGAAATAACTCACGAATTCCTCACAAAGCATGTTTTTTAGTTATAATATGATTGAACATAAAAAAGCAGAATTAATCGCGATTATTATGAATAATATTAATATGATATGGATGTCCATATTCTTTAAGACTTTTTATGTTCCTTAACTCATATGAGTGAATGCCTATATTGATTGTTATTGACACTTACTCTTGTGGCTCTTCATGTACTTGTAAATTACCACATTTGTGTCATATAAACAGAACTTATGTTTTGATATAAAGACACACTTGTAAAGTAATACAATATACCCTCTTGTTCTCATTTTATCTCGCTCTATTTTTCTATGTTATACAATATCATAAAAGCGATAAAATAGAAATGATGATATGTAGTTAAAACGGAAATGCTCTTTGTAGCGAAATAATGCTTCCCAAAGCCTTCCGAACATATTTAAAAGTACACACCCTAATTTTTTGTAACTGCAATATGCATGGTTGGTGGGCCTTTTTTATTTTATTTTTGTTACCATTGCCGTTTGCTTTCGTGATGCATTCGCGAGAAGTTTCCTCGTGATGTATAACATTACTCGTAGTTAAAATACACACATTGAGATGATTTCGGGAGTATATATAACATATTTCGCTGTACAAAGTAATTTCCTTACTTATAATTGTTTCCTCCTATCATGTTTATCAATGCCTCAAAAAAAAAATATATCATGTTTATCATTATTCATTACTCCTTTGTCCTTTTTTATAAGAGTACTTACAAAAATTCGCAGGTGTTAAGAAAAATTAATAGAGCAATAAAGTTGTTTTAAATATATGTGTTTATAATCTCCGTGAATTTAGCTCAGTAGGTAAGGATGTTGCATATTATACGTAGGGTCGCTGTTCGAACCCCCCACTTTTCCACAATTTAATTGTGTAAGCTCTAACCAATAGACTACTTAACAAAAAAAATGTATGTGTCTATTACTAAATTATTCTTTATTAAATTAAATATACACTTATTACTAACTTATTAAATATACACTTATTTAGTAATAGACACATATATTTGAAAAATAATAATAAATGCATTTAAAAATTTGTATACGATTTAGGATAAAATGTTTTTAGAAAATGCTAACCGATGTCTCCAATACATTGGTTAAAAAATCAAGGTTTAATTGCAGTTTTAACCCCCTAACTTTCACAAAGTTATGATTTTAGTCCCATAAGAAAAAAAACTACAAAACGGCCCCCTAAATTTTACATCTGTGACAGTTTTGGCCCCAATGCCAATTTTGACTCAGTCTACGCTGACGTGGCACCCTAAGTGAGGCGCCACGTGTTTTTTTTTTTGCCTTAGGGGGCCAAAACTGTTTCAGATGCAAAACTTAGGGGGCCGTTTTGTAGTTTTTTTTTCTTAGAGGGCCTAAATCGCAACTTTGTGAAAGTTAGGGGGTTAAAACTGCAATTAAGCCAAAAATCAAATATAGGAGGCATTGCATTGAAAATTGTGTAGTCGGTCTTTCAAAAGTTAAAAAAATATCATTTACAAATTAAAATGCTAACCGGTGCCCCAAGACACTGGTTAGCAATCACCCAACTTTTTTTTATAAATTGTCTAACAACTCATGGAGACTTCAATTATACTGCACTTAGAACTATTTGATACAGAGTATACTTGTTTGGATTTTGTGATCAGGTCATGTCTATGTGAATGAAATTATCTACTCATGTTGTGTTACAAACTAAGTTTCATTATGTGTATGTTTTGCCTTATCCTTGTTATACTGTTAACATGGTTTCCATTACTCACTCTGCGTGTTTTGTGTTTGGCGCTTACTGGCGCAAATGTACCATAAGCTTCAAGTGACACTTTAGAGTTTTGGAGAAGACGTTGATACTTACATTGATGATGTTATTATTAGTCTTTATGACATGTGGACCTATATTTTGAGAACTTCCACACTCTAACAGGTGATTTAAGAATAAAACTATTGTATTTTGTTAAATTATTTCCTATCATATGAGAAATTTAATATTTATAGTTTAATCTTGATTTAATTTTAATGTTATGCAAATTTATATATAATGAATGTCTATATAGGTTATGTATGTGGCATACTTAACCTTTTTGAAGAGTATTGTGAAGCCCACATTCTTATCAGCTAGAAAGTTTACTAAATTAAGAATAAAAATCATAGATTCTATTTTGAGGTATGATGTAACAATGTGCATTAAGTCAAGATATTTCCTAAAATTGGAAGAGTATTACATGTTGTGGACCGTACAAAAATTGAATCATTTTATTTACTACTATGTTAACAATGGAGATTCATATTACTACTATGTTAACAATGGAGATTCATATAGAACGAGAGAAGAGAGAAGGAAGAAAGAGACTAGGTTTCAATAATGTGAATAGCAAAAGTTGTCAATACAAGAGTTAAAGAAAATATTTAGTAAAACATATAAATAATCGACAATCCTTAGCCTAATTAAAATAAAAAGTCTAATAACATACATATCCAATACTTCTTTCATTTGAACATCTATAAACCAAATTTCTAACCGAAGATTTGTTTAAAGTAGTCAATTTTTCGCATTCATAATTTAGTAAATTAACATACATTTCAATTTTGTGACAATATATGCAATGATGGCACACATGATCCATGATGCATGCATGCCCATGCAATTAAAATCACATGACCATGAATTCTTGTGATGTCACCATGAATTCAAAAGGAAAAAGGCTCATTAAATGAAATGATCTAGAAGAAGCTGACATATCTCTAGATGTCACAATCATGGTGTAGTTATAAATGTGATCTCAATATCCCCGCTTAGCTCAATTGGTAGGGATATTGCATATTATATGTAGGGGTCGGAGTTCGAACCTCAGACACTCCATTTTTCCACAATTAAATTGTGTGAGTTCTAGCCACTAGCTATTAAACTAAAAAAAAAAAAAAAGTGATCTCAGTGACTCATCCATCTTTCCTCTTGATTTTCAAGTCTTAACACCTGAAAATTGTTAAGTTCAGTTACTCCTATATGTACTTGTTGTCCACTTACCAAACCGTGTAATTTGAGTGGTAAATTAACTAAGATCAGTCCTCTAAACGTGTGATTAATGATTGTTCATATCGTATGTATGCAACCAATAAAAAAAAACTCGTGTATTTGCAAACTTACTACTTAGAAATAAGTAATTTCTGCAAAAGATATGAAAGAAACGTAACAAACAAACAAACAAAAAAAAACACTTAGTTTCCGCTAGCTTTTCTTATGTTTGTAATTTCTTCTTGTAAAAAAATGTGTATATTCATGTGGCTAGAACATCGTAAGAATTTTTACGGAAAATTTTTGGAAATTTTAAACAATGGAAACATTAATTATAAATTGTTTAAAAATTCATAATTATGAAAAGAACGAAAATTTATAATTAATCATTCCTCTGTCTGGAATTTTAAATTTTTTGTGAAAAACTATATTTTAACTACATAAATATGTCTTAAAAAAAATCAACCTCCCTAGGACAATTTTTTGGACTTTGGGATATTACACGGTCAAAAATAGAAAGAATATCAAATTATAAGATTATAATGTGTTTTTATTTTTACACGGTCATTTTTCAGATTTCGGGTATATTAAATAGTTAATTTGAACGATTAACCCAAAAAGATAATATTATTATGGGATATTTATTAATCTCTCTGTCCCTTTTTGTAAGCACTCACAAGCATTTTTCACATAGTAGCGTAATTAATATGTATAAATAGGGTATTATTATTACTAAATTACCCTCTCTCTTTTTTTAGCAAAAATTACCCTATTTATATAGATGTACTTACAATTATTTTTTCATATTCGAAAGCAAAATAATAGTATTAATTTGGGTTATGTTTAGAAAAATAATAATAAATACTCTTAGTAGATTGAAAATGAACTTATATTTAGGGACATCACCTAAAACCTTATAAATTAATCCTAATTTTATGCCTTTGATTGAACCAAATTAATAATTTACAATTTATAAATTTTACAATTTTCAAAAATTAAGGTTAATGTCTCTTGTTTTAAATTAGATGATAATTTTTAAAATATCTACTAATACTGATTTTTTTTCCTTCAAAAAAATCACATAGAGAGGTTGATAGTGGGCTATCTCAGTTCAATAGGCTAGCCCAATTCAATCCAAAATTTATAAGGAATCTCTTTTTACAACCCTACCCACTTCTCGTGCACCCTCCATAATTCTAAAAATGTAGTAGAATTTCAGATTATATAATCCATAACGATGTTTTATCCTACATTTTTGGTGGAATAATGCTTCTTTTTTTTAACAAATTCAAATTCTAAAATCCAAAAAATATAATTATTTGGAATTTTGTAATATGAACACCCCTTATACACGCTACTTCAAAGCATGTATAGAGTGTGTTCATATTATAAAATCCAAAAGCATTTGTTTTTTAATTATGAAAAATCATGGAAAAACATGTTCAAGTTATATAATTCGAGTTGTATCGGCAGTTTTGAGTTGTATAAGAGATAGCCAGTTTAAAAACCATACTAACTGCTTCAGTATGTTTCGGGTCTTGGAAGTGCACATTTATAGTTGAAAAATTAAAATATTGATTTTTAGTGTGACTGTGTCGGTTTCCATCGAAACTTCCTCATAAATCATGAAGAAAAAAAATCAAGGATCAAAACTTCCGTTGAACGGACTTCTTACATGATATTGCCCTTCAAAATTCAAAATTCCATCATTTAGACTCATTCTTAGAAAAATCCAAAAAAAAAAGCATTAACTTTATTTGGTTTTTTATTTTTATTTTTTTAGTGGTATATTTTATATATTTTATTTTATAGGTTTTGTCATTTTTCACTTTGTTTTTCTGGTGGTTTTTAGGGCAAAAATCGCAATTGTTGAAATGTGAGGAGGTTATGATCGTTGTTTACATATAGACAATTTTTTAGGAAAATAAAAACCATGTTTCATATTATATAATATGAACCATGGTTTTTTGTTCGGATTATATAAACCGAAAGGAGCCAAAATGAAAATTTTGGAGGGTGCATGAGAAGGTGGTAAAGTTGGTAAAGAAATTCCCAGTTTTATAAAGTCTAAATGGGTATGCGCAAAAAATATCTTATTGTCTTTGAGCTTGTAATTTTTTCAAAGATCAATGTTTGTAACTAGTTATTTAGTTGCTACATTAATTTTTTCTATTTCGTATAATTTTAAATTCAAAATCTCCAACTCGTTTAGCCATTAACTTAGATTAGTTGATCTAACCAACCCCTTTGTATTTGCATTTTTACGGCCTAATTCACGAAAAAATAATGGGGCAATCAATATTTCATATCCATTTTGACAATAAAACACTTCTTAATATGTAAAAAAAAAAAATCATAGATCGTTTGTCAAAATATCTTTTTTTGAAGGAATCGTTTCTCAAAATATCGAAATGTCTATATAAAAAAAAAAAACTTAGTCCTATGGTAATAAATATTAGGGTTAATAATGTTTTTCACCCCTGTAATATACGTCATTTTCGGTTTTCACCCTTGTAAAATTTTCGGTTTGATTTGCACCCTTGTAAATAAATTATTCAAAATACCCCGCTCCCCCATATGACTGTGCATATTTGCTGACGTGGTACACTGTGTGGCACGCTGACTGTGCACATATGCTTACGTGGCATGCTGACTGTATAATATTCTTTATTTTTTTAAGGGTACACGTGGCATGTATACCTTTTTTAAAAAATAAAAATAATTAAAAAATAAAAATGAATTTATATTAATTTTAAAAAAGCTGAAAATTAATTTTCGAGAATTAAAAATTTGATTTTTATTTAAAAAAATAAAAATATATTCATTTATATTAATTTGAAAATAAAAAAAATTGTAAGTTTTAAAAAAAAATCCAAAAAATAATATAAATTCATTTACGAAATTTTTTTTATAACCAAACCTTTTTAAAATTTAAGAAAAATCAGAAAAAAAAAACTATAAGATTTTTTTCCAAAATTTAAAAAATCAAGAAATATAATCAGATTTTTTTCGAAATTAACTAATTCTGAAATTTATTTTTCAAAATTAAAAAAAATCAAATTTACAAAATTCTAAAAAAATGTCAGATTTTTTTTTCAAAAGTTCTGGAATATTTTAAAATAAAAAAAAAAATTGTTAAAATTAAAGAAAATTTCAAAGGTTGAAAGGTCAAATTTTTGTTCGGAAATTTTTTTTGTACAAAAAAATCATTTTTGAAAATTCAGATATTTTTTTTCCAATATTATTATAAAATATTTTTCGAAATTAAAATATTGGAAAAACATTATATTTTTTTACAAAAAAAAATTGGTAATAAAAAAATGTCCAGAATTTTTTTCAATTTTTTTAATTTTAAAAAATTAATTTTGGAAATTTTTAAATTATTTTTTATTTTTAAATTAATATAAATGAATTTATTTTTTTTTTAGAATTTTTAAAAATTAATTTTCTTATGTGGCCTACAAAAAAAAACAAGTCAATGCCACATAGGCGGATTTGGTGAGTTGGATGTGGGAGGGGGGTATTCCGGAAGAAAAAAGAAAAATTACAATGGTGTAAATCAAACCGAAAATTTTATAGGGGTGTATTTTCCCGGGCATAGAAACTCTTTTTAGAGTTTTTTTTTTTGGCAAACTTTGGTTTTGAGATTAAATACTTCTAAATGGAAATTATGTAATATCACTCTTCGATGATTCATGCTCTTGGTTGTTCCGATTATTGTCTCGCCCTTCGCCAAGTCTGAAGATATTGTCCTACATATGGTTATATCAAAGTCAATGTGGGTGGTTCTTCTATTGGAAACCTAGGCAATGTAGGTTTTGGCTGCCTCTTGAGATATGTTAATGGTATTTGGATTCATGGTTTCTCAGGTTCTTGAGGGAGAGCGTTAAATTTATTTGTTGAACTCTCAACAATTTGGAGAGGCCTTCATCTAACATGAGACCTTGGTCATAGGTCAGTTATTTTGTGATCGGACTCCAAGACGGCTCTAGATTTGATTATATAGGAGGTTGTAGCATTGATTTTCATCCTTATGCAACTATTCTTTTTCTCATTAAGAAGTTATCATCTCTTCTTTGCACGGTTAAATATTCTCGCACTTTGATGGAAGACAATGAAATTGATGATTGACTAGTTAAGTTTGGAGCAATGAACACTTTGAAGATGCAGAGTTCTCCTCCCCCGCAATTAGTTTTCACCTTGTTGGCCGACTCTTTTGGAGTTTTGAGGCAAAATGTTGATTAATTTACTTGTCTCTTGTCTTTTCTTTTCCTTTTAATAAAAAAAATTGTCTTTTCTTTTCCTTTTAATAAAAAAATATAGCTATCACACTTACCGTTATATATTATTTCAAAGAAAAACAAACACAATTTATATATTAAACGAATAAACAGTAATGATAAGGTAGTTTATTAACATGGCTGCGCACAAAAAACAAACTATACCTAAAAGACGAAACAAGGAATTAAAAAATACAATATCGTTGAAAAAATATGTGGTTTTATACGTATTTCTATGTACAATGTATGCAGTTTAATCTTACTTTCTTCTAAAAAATTAAATCTTGAATTGAGTATTTTACCATTTTAAAGGTATTTTTCGTATAATTTAGTATTTGAGTTATTTGATTTGTTTCAAAATGGTTGTCATCCCATAAATCAAAAGAACTTTATGACTTCCCTGAAAGAAAAGAAAAAAAGAAGAAGGGATGATTGCAAAAAAGAAGAAGGGAATTCAATTAAGGAAAATGCTATTTCTTTAGAAAAATAGCATCAAGAATTTTTCAAGACACAGTTGACAAGTTTTAATTGTATGATTTATTTGTTCATTTCTTATTTTTCAGTTACAGCTCCTTAAATTGTGGCAAATAATGCATTATTATTGACTGCTCTTTATTCTTGAAGAATTTTTAATGTTATTTTTCTAGATAAATTGCATTGCTCTTCAATTAATTAGAGCAACTTCTCCGTTGAAGGACAACTCAAAATTTGTTTTATAGGTATTCCCGCACTGTCACGTTTCTCTTAAATAACTCAAACATTGTTTAGTTTAATACTAGTAAAAATTAAACAACATTCAAGGGACCACACTTTTTTGGGTTATCATACACTATTGGTACGAAGATTTTTATTATCGCATAACAATGACTAATATCTGTTGAGAAACATGTGAGATATACAAAGTGGGTTCTTTCCCTCTCAATCGGATTTTTTCATTCGCAAGAGTCGAAAATTGGACATCTAACCATATTTTTAAGGGGTCTAAATTCTTTACCACTTGAATCAATTCATTGTTGATAGAAGCCAACACTTTAATAGTTTTTATTTAGCCCAATATACTATTTAATTTGTTATTTTTGATTGCTATTGAACTCTACATTATATAACATACCCTGCACAAGTTTATGCAACCCACTCTACCACGAAATTCTCCTTCAAAGGCTTAAAAAAATGTTTAAGTTATGATTTTATGTGTTTAAAGCAACCTCTAAAATATATTCACTAAAATAAAAATGCTCTTAAGTAAACGTGGTGAATCCCAAAAATGGTTGTTGGTTATCGAATCATATATTTATATTTGTGCATCTAGTTGAGATGGTTTGTATTTCAACTTAATTAAAGTTTGTTGGTGTCAAATCTTTTAAGAAAGAACTATGTCGTTGATTGTAATTTTCTCTGACTCGAAGAATTAATCTATACACCATAAACACTTGATTTATATAAAAAAAATAAAAATATATATATATATATATATATATCTATTTTTCACCTAATTAATTAGGTTAATGATTAAAGGTGCTGACTCTAAACTTTCTGAGACACCCTCCAGAAGGTATAAAAGAAATGGTAAATATTGTTATAAAATTGAAAATAAGTGGGTTTAGTTGAATGTGCATGGATTTTATAGGCCCACTCCACGCAAGCGTTTGGGAACCAAGACATGGGAGCTGACGAGGAACCTAAACACATCATTGGTTGCTTATTAGCATGACTCAGCTAATCAAAAAGCCGTCGGTGGAATTGGAATGTGGTCATTGTCGTTTTATTTTCATGTCCAGTTCAAAATGTTGAAAGTTTACTAACTGTGTATGTGTGTGTGGTGGGTTTGAGAAGAAGGTCCTTTGTGGTTACACGTAGCTTCATAGATCTTTCATGCAGACCACTACTTTGCAGGAGAGAATGTGTCATTGTCCTACCAAAAGATCCAGAAAATGCACCTCTGCCTGCTCCTTTGGAGGTGTCATGTTTGTGGTATCATTATTTACTTTATGATTTTGACACAATTTAGACATTGAATTCCACAATAAATTAGTAGAGTCCACTTCATTTAAGAACTGATTGGTTACCAAAAAAATTGTAGTTAATGATATTTAAAATTATGGTGATTGTGTCATTAGGATCAACTCTTGCATGATCACAATCACAAATGAAAAATATTTGAGCAAGGAGACACAAATGAAAAAAAATAATAGACAAATAAGTTAATTACATCACTTTTTTATTATTTTATTCTTTTCTCTTTTAACTTTTCTGTGCTCAAATATTTTTCATTTGAAGTTGTGATCAAATAAGATTTACTTGTTTATTTGATTAACCATATATTTGAATGGAGTTTACCATCAAATTTTGTGTCAAAACCACACAACTCCATTTAGTCACTTTAAGATATACTCTTCGCTATTTGTACAGATTATAAAATTTCCGTACAATTTTAGGGGG
>Ga0099826_10003373_pt1 | contig 10805 bp, 11 predicted proteins | sample Mtrugardesep15_FD_76830 | JGI IMG/M metagenome (GOLD analysis project Ga0099826, IMG submission 76830) | Root nodule microbial communities of legume samples collected from California, USA - M. trunc garden sep15 | ecosystem: Host-associated > Plants > Roots > Nodule | place: USA: California...
AAATATAGGATAATGATCAGAAGCAGGTGCTACTAAAGTTTCAACAATAGCATTCGGAAAAATATTAAACCACAAGTTGTTAGCAAGTGCACGGTCTAACCTTTCTTCGACGGCACGCTGAGTGCCTAAACTTTTGAACCAAGTAAATGGATAACCTTCAATTGTAACATTAGACAAACCTGAATCAAGAACGGCTTGACAAAAACCGTTTATAAACCACAGAGGTCTAGTGGTGTGCCCCCTTTTCTCACTCGCATCAAGGATATCATTTAAATTGCCAAAGATACACCAAGGACCTGTAAATTGATTAGAAAGTTGTCGAAGAAAATTCCAAGCGGCAGTTCTACGACCTTCGTTAGGATAGCCATAATAGCCGGTAAGTCTCCAAGTACCAAGAAAATTATCATTAATCTCAACAGTAATGTGATTATTTGAAAAGTCAACAAGTTGACAATGTAGCGAGTTACGCCAAAATAAAGCAAGACCCCTGCCTCTACCGGTGCGGTCTACAGGAAAACAACAGTCGTAAACAAGCAAAAAACGAAGTTCTTCAATTTTATTTCGGTGAGCTAGAGTCTCACTTAAAAATAAGAGGTCCAGATTGAAGTGTCGAACTAGGTACTTAAGATCGGGAATTGTACTCGAGCTACCTACACCCCGAGAATTCCACGCCACTAGACTCATTTACCTAGGCAGGCCTTATCATCAGGGCCTGCCTTTACATTATTTTCAGCAAAAAGTGGGTTAGAAATTACATTCATATCAACATCCCCCCCCCCCATGACTAACATTTGATCCTATTACAAAATTTCCCATTTCCCCATCAGCAACAAATGATTCTCCATTCTGAAGGGCCAGCACACGCTTTCTTTTCTTCAGCTCTGAGCAATTTTCCTCATTCGCATCATCGTGGATTCACTTGAAAAAGGGGCAGCAGGTAAGCCAAGAACCAAGGGACGGTCCAGGAGCAGATTCGAAGCTGTGGTACCTGAAGAAAAGGAGGGCAGCAAGTGCACTTTGCAAGCAGAATTAGCATCGTTACCTTTTTAGCTAACACCGCATTCTGGGCAGAAAGAACGTCATGTCTCATGGCAGTGAGTTGTGATTGAAAAGCACTCATACGATCATGAAAATTTGTTATGGGGCTTGTACCTTCAGCAGTTGTGGTTCGGCCTACAGGAGCAGCAACAACACCTTAGTTTTGTGGTGGTATGACAGCAGGGATTGGATCCTGTAACCAACGGTTGGTAGCAGCAGTTCCAATTCTTTGCGACACTGGTTTCAGAAATGGCCCCCAATTACGAACACCATCATCCGAGTCAAGCTCAAATAATTCGGGGCAAAACTTGTCAGTATGTCCAAGAACTCCGCATCTGTGACAAAAAACACCAAGTTTTTCGTATTTAAAATCAATAGTAACAAACGCACCATTACTAGCACGGACACGCCACTCTTTTTTCAACGGGACAGTGACATCTATAGCCACTTTGATACGCATATATGAGCTGTGAATGGTGTTTCAGCCATCATAAGCCTTAAGAGTGCCTAGGAAACTTCCTATAGCTTGACCTACTTTTGGCTGGATAAACCCGAAAGGTAAACCATGAACCTGAACCCAAAACTCAATGTGATTCAACGGGACAAAATTCAGGACAACACCAGGGGAAATACGATCCATGACAATATGAAAGTTATCATAAAGCCATGGACCTTCATCAAGGACACGGGCAGCATCTACCTTATGGTGGAATTGAAATAAGTAGCGATCAGCCACATATTTGGTGATCGTAACCCTTTTGTCTGGCTTCCAAGCACGCGAGATACGCTCGCTGAAATAGGCAAATTGGATTTCACGATCAGCCAAGACTCTACCGATCAGACAGTGTTCAAGGACGGCTGTAGTTTCAGGTTCGACCTCTAGGTTTAGGGTGAGACCTTCATCGGATAGGGTGAGACCATCAAGGTTGAGGTTTGTGGGATCCATAGGTTCAGTTGACAGACAAGGAAACACAAAGGAAAAGGTTGTGAAAACAAGGAAACACAGGAGAAACAAAGTTGTACGCATAAATAGGTTTGCAAGCTGTTAGGGTTTTGGATGAAACAGATGTCTGTGAACGGGAAATAATATATAAGCTGAATTAGAAACATCTAGATCATGGATCAGATGAGCAACAACTTCTCACAAGGATGATCCGGCCCAAAAGGTGTGGCAACAACCCAAAAGAGGGTGGCACTAGAAACCCTAAGCCATGGAAACCCTAGGAGACCGATTTTTTTTAGTTTTGAATCTACTTGTTAGACATTGCATTACGACATTTAAATTTTTAATTAGTATGTTATTGTAATTGTGTAACGGACAAAAATTTAAAATATATTTTATTCAAGTTATTTATTATAATTTTGTCACCTACCGAATTTTTAATGTACCCTATAAATCTTAATCGAAACGCATATTATATTAATAATTATATGAATGTAACCGACTTTGTATTTTAAGAAAAGTTAATTCGAAGTTAAAAGTGACTTTTATATAATAACTATTATTAAGCATGAATTAATAATTATATGAATGTAACCGACTTTGGAACAATTGTCATACAAGATTTTGATGATATGGACAAGCTTAGAGTAGAGAATTCTTAAAATAGTGCATTTAAAAAAGGTTTTGATGATGTGGGCATACTTAAAGTAGAGAATTCTTGAAATAGTGCATTTAGAAAAGGTTTGAAATGTTAGTATAAAGATGTGACTCAGATGCTGCTCATGATACACATCTCTTGGAAAATCTTTGAAGTGTTGATCATTGTTGTAATAAGATTTTATTCAAATTGCCTCCAAGTTTAAAATGAGAATATCTAAAAATCTAGAGCGTGCTAATACTTAAAAGTTATGACACATTTTAAATTGCCTCCTAAGGTTCTTTTTCTTTTACTGTAATCAAAAGGTTATGAGTTAATTCTCTTTGGAGATGGTCTTAAAATGACTATTAATGTCACTTTAAATATCATCAAATTCACACAAAAAAAATATATCTTTTTCATATTTATCACTCTACCTTTTAAATCTTTCATTTCCTGTTCAAAAAAAAAAAAAAACTCTTTCATTTCAATCAAAGTCATTATAATCCATGTAATTATATCTGACTCAATGGTTTGCCAAAGCGATAAAATATTTTTTATGCAAAATATTCTTAAAAATTATCCTTACAATTGAAGCCCCCACTTTGATTCCACATTCAAGTCTAATTTAATTACACCATAAACTAAAAGATTAGAAACTTGATATGGTTTTGAACTTTGGTTGATATCTTTACTCAGAAGCTTTACGAGGAAATATAGGTCACCCCACTTTGACCACTATGAGTTAGTACATTAAACTTTCCACCAATAAGGGAGTGTTCTTTTTCGAAAATAGGACGCATAAGTTGTACATAACCACAATATTGCACTTTATCTACCACGACATCTTTTTTGAATGAAGAAAGAGCCACTTCAATTCCTTCACCTGGGAAGGTTCAATTTAATTTCAAATCACATACTAAACAAAAAGTTCCTTATTGATTCATTTAACAAATATCATCACAACTAAAAAAGTGCACAACCAATCATAGTTTCAAATTGTGGTTGTGGTTGCGATTAACTTTTATGTTGTAAAAAAACACATGAAAACGCGGTTGAGATTGCAGTTACGATATCATTGTGAAGTCCTCAAAATTCTTTACAATTGTGACCGCGGACCACAATATAAAACCATGTTTTCAACTATAAAGATATTTACATCTTGAAAATCAACATGGATTTTTCTAAAAAGTTAAATGGACAAGAATTGAATAATTTTTACCATGTGTAACAAACAACAAGTTCTCAGTAGGATATTTATCTGCAAGGTTCTTAATTGTTTGTTGATATCTTGCCCTAGCTTGCAAAACTGATTCTTCCCACTTAGGCAGCTGAGGTTTATCAAGAAAATAAGTTTTCATTAGCCTCAATAATATTTAATTGCATGCATATTTAGCTTCAATAAAATTAAGATAGAAATCATATTCGTATGTACCTCTTTATATACCATTTCTACATTATTATCCACTGTCCCAGCTGGGAGCATGGCTGCAAGTTCTGATATATCAAAACTCAGATTTCCATCTTTAGGAGCAACATTGAGACGTATAGCTATACTGTTTATCATTTCACATAATCCATACTCAAGAGAGACCTGCAATTGTGGAAGTGAGGGAAGAAGTTTTAGCAAATTAATAAAGAAACTTCGTGATTGTTTGATTATGTGGTAATAAAAATTGTTTTTGAATGAATTGATTTGACTTTTTTTGGGTCAAAGATTTGGCTTTTTTTACTTGAGGCAATATAACTGATTTGATTTAAATGTAAAACAGTAAAGTGGTTAACGTTGAGGTACATATCTTTATTGGTGTAAAAACTGCATTCAAAAACTACAAATCTAAACCAAATTAATTCAACCGAAAAAACATTCGATCATGACAAAATCAATCAAACACATTTTTTTTTAGGGAAAAATCAATTAAACACATATAAATCAATTCTGAACCATTTATTTATCTTTTTTTTTTTATATGCCTTCGTTTTATTTAATTGTCAAGACTCAAGAAAAGCAAAAAACTACGCTAGCAATAAACACAAAGGATTTGGTCAAAAATAAATATTAAGGATGATAAGAAGTATCAGATTAACTAATCCCCAAAAAAATTGCTTTAGTTTTTATTTTTAACTAGAAATTTTAATCAATTTCCTTAGCAAATAAATGAAACAATATCTGACCTTAACTTTTGAAGGATCAATGAGAATATTGTCACTAATGTCACTTTCACGAACATCGTTAATGGCAGAGAGAGCAACAGCGAGCTCGGCAGCAGTTTGGATGCAGCGAAGGAATGGGGAGACAATGAGTCGATGTATCGGAAGACCAAGACTTTGTCGAATACTTTTCCCTATTTGAAATGCTTGAACCTGGCCCGGTTGGGTCAACGGAGGATCCCACGGCCGTGCTGCCGTGGATATCCATGAGGGTACAAAGTTATCGATGCGTTCACCGTGCCTCATCACGATGATATTCTGGCACATAATTGGGTGTTGGTTTTCCAAATTATGGTCTCCTCTGAAATTCGTTTTCACTGTCACGTACATAAAGAGAGTCTTAGCGAAAGTTTTATATATAAGAATGCAATGGAAAATTTAAAATGAATTTAAGAAATTTCGTGCGAAGGATCAATGTTTACTTCAAATTTCAACAAGGAAAATGTATAACAATGCAGGGAACATTTTTTTATAGAGTAATAATAAATCAGACATTTTTTTCTAAGAATGCGTGGTGTGTATTTTATAATATATGCTTTCATGCCAAAATAAAATCTCAACTTAGAATTTGACGTAATGTATGATATTTCAATATTAGAGTCGCTTTCTTCATTATTTATTTACTATTACTTGATAAATATTATAGAACTACGTAAGATATATTAATATTAGGTTGGCAATGTTATAGTTTTTTAAGGATGTTGGCAATAATTTTTTTAAAAAGTGAAAATCGAATATATTAAAACCTGCAAAGAACCCTAATATACAACACAAGTACTAATAATAGGTCATGAGTCTAAAAATAGCAACATACATCATCATAAAATAAACCAACTAGATGATTTAGGCTCAAGCTAAGTGACTAAACTCATATGCTAAAACGGACTATGCGGACTATGCCACCAAAATTAAAGATTAAAAAATAAATTTTCGTTATTCGCTTTTAACCACAAATGTTTTTCTTTTCGAAGAATCCGCGAGTAGGTTAAAAGCTTCACTTGTTGAGTTAATAGAACTTTGTTGTGATGTATAAAACATTAATGTGTGTGTCTTTTCCAGTCGAGATTCAAACTCTAATTCACGATTTATGGACCCCCATATTTATGTATTAAGAAAAATGTTTTGATGAAATAAAAGTGTTAAGAAAAATATAATAAAATAATATCATTGTGTAATTTAATAAGGTGTAAAATAATCATCCGTTGCCCTGTCCTAAATATATAATATTATTCAAATGTAAACCAAGAAAGAACAACAAAGAAATAATATATAAAATAATTAAGATAAGATTTCAACAAACCTGTATGTAATGATCGAAAGCCAGCTACTTTACTACTCTGAATAGGATGATATGGTTGAAGAGTGCAGAAACGAAATAGCTGTAAACGAAGCATGTTTGTATGAACAAAGAAGAAAATATGGAAATACAAATATTTTTGAATCAGAGAGCTCAAAGAAGAGGAGGTTGGAGAAAGGAAGAGACCCTTTGAGATTACTTGCTGAAAAGAACAACAAATATTAAATAATATTGACCGTTCAAAATATGTCAATTTATGAACAAATGGGTCCAAGAGATTTTGTTCTAGGAAACTTCCTTAAAGTGTAGTGTCATTATAATTGAAATTGAAATTGCAAAGAAAGTGTACAAATGGGTCCAAGAGAGTCTTCTGTTATGAACACAAGAGAGTCTTCTGTTAGAATTTTTTCATGAGATTTGAGTAAGTTACAGAAGAATTTAACCAAAGTTATACCATTGACTTTAATCATTATGATTTCTTCTGCGCGTACGCATCACTACATATTTAATTGACTAATTTTTTTTTTTTAGGGAATATTTAATTGACTAATGTTTTCATTGTTTTTGGTATGCTCATATTTTTATTTGAGAGGGTATTTTTTATTTATTTATAAGAAAATGTTAAACAGATTGCACGCACAATTATTGATCTTTTGGTTTTTAAATTACTAGTGAATATTAACAAATGTGATACGTTATGTATTTTCATACAATTTGTCAACAAAAAAAATGTATTTTCATACAAGAATATAGGTAAAATATTTTATATTGAGAGTACAAACAAATTAAATCCATGAATATTATTTAGGAAAAGATTTTATGAGACATCAACGTAGGTAAAATTACACTCGCAGTCCTATAACTTTAACATTTATCTTGCTCAATAGAAAAAGTTTAACATTTATTTTAGATTTATCCTTTAAGTTTTATTTGTCTTAAATTAGTCTTTTATGATGCATTTTGTTTGCAATGTTAGCCTTTTAAGGTTTTTTTTTTTGTGTTGTAGTTTTTATGTTATATTTTATGATTGTGTGAATCACATGTTTTCTTGCACAATTAGATATGAAGAACATTTATGTGTCCATTCATCACATCTTACACTAGAAATAAATGACTTATTATTTTATGTTCGTAAATTTTAATGATTTCTGCCAATAGAATATATTTTTGCGAATAATGAGATACTTTGATTTTTAAGTTTTTAGATTTAAATAAGACATGATAGGAGAAAGGATATGGACATATACGACATATCTGTGAAAGTTTTCTCGATATTAAAATGTTAAAAAGGTTAGCGGTGAAAGTATAATATAACATAAATGATCAATTCAAAAAAATAAAACTTGAAGGACTAATCCGAAAAAAAGATCAACCTTAAAAGAACTACAGATGTAATTTTGCCTAAAATGTAAATCAACTAAATAAAAAACGTTATTCTATCATTTACCTCACCGTCAACTTTTAGGGTATGTTTGGATGATCAAAGAAAGTGAAAGGAAAGATAGTAAGAGGAAAGATTGTTGAAAGAATAAAAGTGAGTAGAAAGTGAATGGAAAGCGAGATGATTATTTTGTTGTTTGGTATCAAAGAAAGTTGAAAGAAAGATAGATATATGTTTATTAAATGACATAAATATCCCTACATTGATATATATACTAGCATTATTTTATTGTATTAATTGAGTGGTTTCCATGACTTTTTAATCAACAGTGTCAATCCGTGCAGTTTCCGCACCAATTTGAAGAGAAACATTTTCTAGCATGGGACCCACATAAAACTTTCTTTCCTTAGCTATTTATAAAAGAACCAAACTATGAAAGCACAAAGATCAATAAACTTTCTTTCCTCTTATGCTTCTTTCCTTTAACCATAAGTGGTTCCAAACAAACCCTTAATGACAAGGCCACTTTTAAAAAAAAAAAAACTTCTAATGACAAGACATGTTCTCAATTTGCATTTGGATTGTGTATAGCCACAGCTTTGTGTCAGCACATATCAAGAATGTATATTGTAAGTGTAACTAGTTTTACATTTACATTCAATAAAAATAGATTATTTGATAGTTATTTCTAAATTTAAATTGATTATAAAATAGGTAAACATAGCAAGATTTTTTTTGTTGACCTTATTTTCTAAAAAAATGAAATTTTTGGCCCCCTGTGAGAATTAATGACATAAATGACCCATCATCATTTTTTTTTACTTTAATGTTTTTTTTTGTCTTTTAGTGGCCATTACCGCCATTTGAGATGGCTGTAATGGCAGAACATGACACCTGTCCTGAAACAACCGTTTTTTTTTTCTTGTAGTGCGTTCAAAAAATTGAGAAAAAAATTCAACTTCCAACAGCCTTGCCACTATGTCAGTACACATTTGTTGCATACCATTTCTAAAAACAGTTTCACAAACCATATCTCAATTATGTTTTTTTTTTTTTATTCTCTCCTTTTTGTTATTTTAATATAAGTCTTATAAAAAAAATTATAATTTTAATTGGATTCTAGATGAAACTGAATATTAGTCAGATAAAATTTGTCGGATAATTTTTTAAAAAATTTAAATTTTATTTTGAAAAATTAGATCTAGATGAAACTGAATATTAGTCAGATAATTTTTCAAAATAAAATCTAGATTTTGCTCATATTCATCAGATAATTTTTTAAAATAAAATCAAGACTTTGTTCATATTCGTCGGATATTTTTTAAAAATAACATCAAGACTTTGTTCATATTCGTTGGATAATTTTTTTTAAAATTAAATCTAGATTTTGTTCATATTCGTCGGATGATTTTCCAATATAAAATCCAGATTTTGTTCATATTCACAAAAAAAATCGATATAAAGTTTAATTTTTTTTTCGTATTCTTCGAATTTTTTTTAAATATTATCTTTTTTTTTTTTGAAGGATTTTTAAAATATTATCTGACTAGCCTAGAATTTTTTATTAGATGGGATAATTGGATAAATAATTTTTTTATTTTGACATAGCTTAGAATTTGTTTTGAAATATTATCTGACTAATATTTATGATATATATACTATTAGGTGCGGTTAAATTTTGTTAAGTATTTAGTAGCTTAGTTGTAAGTCAGTGTGAGTATTTAGTAGCTTAGTTGTAAGTCAGTGTGATAGGCTCCTGTTGTGTGCAGTTTAATTCTCGCTGGGAGCAAAATCAATTTTTTTTTCTCAATTTTGGTTATGCACTGCAAGACAAAACAAAATAACTGATGTCCAAGACACGTGTTGGTTTCTGGCATTCTGACAAAACAAAAAAACAAGGATTAATAGTGTTTTTTACCCTGTAATATATGTCATTTCTGGTTTTCATCCCTATAAAATTTTCGGTTTGATTTGCACCTTCGTAAAAAATTTATTTTCTGGAAAACACCCTTAATAGGCCATTCAAAAACCAAAATTTCTGATAATTGCCTATTAGGGGTGTTTTCCGGAAAATAAAATTTTTACGAAGGTGCAAATCAAACCAAAAATTTTATAGGGGCGAAAACCAAAAATGACATACATTATAGGGGTGAAAACACTATTAACCCAAAAAACTAACGAGCACTAAAGGACATAACAAAAACAAACAAAAAATTGAAAGTGGGTCATTTTGGTTAATAATTCTCATAGGGGGTCAAAAATTTCATTTTTTTTTATAACAAGGTCAACAACAAAAAATTCTACATAACAATACAATAGTTGTAAAACTATTTTATATTGCCAATACGATGCATACCTATGAAATTCAGATAGTCTAAATGTGGAGAGGTACTCATATCGGATATGTATTGAATAACGATATTTTACGAATACTTGTGGATATGTACTTACGGAGTATCAAAATTATATTTTATCGAATAGGATACTCGATAGATACACAAATACCTATATGATACTTCATAGATACGTATCCTGGCAAAAATGATGGGTAAAGAAGTGAGATTGTATTGTGAAAATTCAATAGAAATGTATATGATTCAACTTAATATAAGAAATCAGTATAATTGTTTTTCGATTAACCAATTAAAAATTATGTTTTTTGTGGACGAAGTTAACGAGATAGAAGATTCAATCAATCAACATTAAACAATATTTGTTTTGAGTTCTTTTATAGATGAATTTTTTTTTAGAAAAGATGCATTTGTTAATACCATAATATATGAATGAAAATAAAATATAATTTATACGAAAAAATTCACATTTTTTATTTTATCACATGTATTATTTTTTGTAAATTGTGACCTTTATAATTATATAGTAATGAAGAGTAATCAATTTTTTTAAGTATTTTACATGCATAAAATTTTGGTATTTATTAACGTATTTTTAACCGTATCGCATATTTAATTTTAAAAATTCTTCATATCAACATATTTGTATCATATCGTACCCGCATCCTTCCTACTTATTAGAATTTTTTAAATACTCCCTCCGTCCCGGATTAACCGAGCCATTTGCTCATTTCAGACATATTAAGACAAATGTATAAATAAATGAGAGAGAAAAGTGGTTTTAAGTGTTCTTGTTAAGTATTGGTGCATTAATATTGAGAATAATGAAAGTAATATTAATTAGAGTTATAAAGGGAAAAAAGTAATTAATATTGTATTGGAAAGTGAAATGACTCAGTTATTTTAGGACACTTTTTTTTAGAAAATGGCTCAGTTATTATGGGACG
>Ga0099826_10003374_pt1 | contig 10804 bp, 5 predicted proteins | sample Mtrugardesep15_FD_76830 | JGI IMG/M metagenome (GOLD analysis project Ga0099826, IMG submission 76830) | Root nodule microbial communities of legume samples collected from California, USA - M. trunc garden sep15 | ecosystem: Host-associated > Plants > Roots > Nodule | place: USA: California...
GCTCCACTTTGATGCTTGGAGGGCAAGTGTAAAAAGTTGTCATTCTGAGAACGTTCTCAAGATCGTTCTTTCTGTTCCAGCACTTTCTTGGGAAACAAGCAACACATTTTCATAAGATGTAATGAGTTGTATGCCTGATTGTAGAAGCCTTGTAGGCCACTTAACATGATGCAAGCTTGATGTCATTGCATGATGTCATAAGATGATGTCTTTGATGATGTCATGTTGTAGTAGCTTTAGAAACATATTCTTTAATGAATCCTTTTCCATTTTATTTCTTAGTGGGTCGAAAATCTCATGGGCCCTTGCAGATTTTATTCCGTTTGTAGTCTTGTGGCCCTTGTGCACATATTTGTCTTGTTTTGCATTGATTGGTCTTTTTTCCTTAAAAGCTTTAAAAGACTTTTAAACCTTAAGATCTTTTATTCCCTCTTTAGTGAGACAAGGAGAATCAATTCTGATCTTTATGATGAAAATCTTGATGTTGTACAAAAGTTCCCATTTGTCTATTGCTTTGCTTTATTCTAATGGAAACACTTTAAGATCATTTTGTGAAGCAGGAACGTTCTTATGATCATTCTCATGAAACATGCTCACAAAATTCATTAGTAGATAATAAGATAATATTGGCAAAATTGTTTGTTATCTTTAAAACATCAAAAGAGGATTTTGCTTTCAACAAGTTCAACTGTTAATTTTATCAATAATATTAATTAAATCAACCAGTTTGTCCGCTATCAACTATAAATAACTTTCCTTAAAAAAAACTAAATAACTTATCAACTATTTTATATTTTTTTACCAAAGAGAGTCTATGTGTTTCTTGTGTAGTTTATTGCTTCTCATGTTTTTTCTGTCCATGATGTTTTTACCGTTGTTTCACGTTTTTTTATGTAAACTAACTAGACTTCTGCTTATGTAATACACGCGTTAAAAATCACTCTTCTCACTTCCATTTTTTCTTTGAAACACTTTGAAGGTCAAAGGTCAAAAATTACTCTTCTCACTTCCATTTATTCTTTGAAACACTTTAAAAATACCAAAATACATTTAACGACAGTTAACTTTTGCTTCACTTTGTTATTGAGTAAACATCATTTATAATGTCAATCAGAACGCAAGTAGCATGACTAAAGACATATAACCCATAAACACAATTCTAGAAGTACAACAAATTCGACAAATTACTCGCGCATATGTAACAACATTACATAATTATTCATAATTCATTAGCATGACACCACACACCATTATTCGACATTTCATTAACAATACACAAACGATTCAAATTCAACAAAAGTTCAACATTACAGATTTTTTTACAACATATTACACAGCTATATATATATCTGTGTGTGTGTAAAAAAAAAACTTCAAAATTTATAAAATGACATCTAGTCCCTACTAGCAATTTGGACACATAAAGTTGGACTAAATGAACTTAAAAGCTTATAAAACGACATCAAATCTCTACAACCAATTTAGACACTTGCAACTGGAACGAACACAAAGATATAACTTATTATTCTAAATCATTCAAAAAAACAAGGATGCTACATCGTCATTATTCTGAAGAATGTCCACATAAATTGTCAGTGTTTGTACACCACATAAAATATACTCCATTCGTTTTAAATTGAGTGTCGCTTTAGCCAATTGCACACAGATTAAAGAAAAATAAAGTAGTCAAATGTTATAGCAATTTTACTAAAATAGCCTTACTATTTCCCATACATATTTCACGTTTTCAATGGAAGATGTATCATTAAGCCAATTAAAATGGCTGTTAAGCACTTTTCCCATATGTATTTCACTTTTCCCAAAAGAAGTTGTCGCAGCACATGTTACTAACTTCTTAAAGTACTTATAGATGGAAAAGAAAAATAAATTGTTCATTGAAAGTTGAAAATGACATTCATTTTGAAACAAATGTTTTTTGCTAAAACGACATTCATTTTAAAACGGAGGGAATATATAAAAAAAAATTATATAATGTTAATGATATATTGGCCAGAAAAATGTGAGTACTTTATAGACCATAAAATTTTTTTTGGTTCATTATCTACTAAAAAAATATGAACACCAACAAAAATAGGTGTCAGGGCTTATCTAGTGAAATTGATTCTTCATCCTTTTGAATAACTTCAAACTATTGATCTTTTTCATCTTCTTCATCTTCAATATCACAGTGAATTAGATTGAGTTAATTTGATTCTTTTTTCAGTGGCTTCTGTCCTTTTCAATATCCATGAGGTCTTGGTAGAAAGATCATGGAAATTGAATTTCAAAGTAGACATCAGAAGCACTTCAGAATGCAGATCAGAAGATCAAAATTGCAGTTCAAAAGTACTTCAGAATGCCTATAGCATAAATTTAGTTTGGTGTTTCAAGCTTGTTGAAGAAAATAAATTTAGTCCATTTCACTATACCTTCATGTCGTTGTTGTAAACAAGGTGTGTAAGGTTCTGATGGAATCAAACTCTAAAGCGTAGAACATCTGAAGATGATGCCAGTAGCATGTAGACTCTGACCTAGTTTTATCGTCTTATCAAGGAATGTCATTATCATACTCTAAATTGTACATTTTGTCTTCTTCTAACCACGTGCAGAAAGAAATAAAAAAATTCACGGACAAAAAGAATATAACAAATCATTATATTAGAAGCAAAGGATTTCGAAATGGTTCACTCCAGGTTAGAAACTTTTGGTGAGTCAATTCAAGCTAAAATGACTCGACTCAAAAGGCCTGGAATGTATAATAACATTCAGGCATGATATGCAGGACACAAGATCACACAAGGAAACAAAGGGACAAAGACTGCTAGATGCTTTAACATAACTATAAGCTATACTACCTAATGCAAAAAAATAAACAACTTATAAGAGTCCTAATGAAAATCATCAAAACTGTGTATAGTGGTGTGATGGTGGAAATTTTATTCTTTCGATATGTATTTAATGTGCATGAATTTCCCTATTATTATGTTAAGTTAGGATTTCTCACCCCTTATTTCGTTGTGTTGTTTTCCTTTATGGTGGTTGTACTTTGACTACAGATACTCAGTTTGACGAAGAATAGCCGTGGGTCGTTTACAAGGTGGAGACGAGGGATACCCTCCACTTAGTTCTTTTATTAGTAGTTGAATAAAATGCAGTCGCTACAAGCCCTGGTTCCTGTAACACTAGGGTTGGGGACCACGATGAATCTTTATTTTGCATTTTGAGTTGAATATTGGCAAATCTTGTTTTATCTTCCATTTATGAACACAGAAAAGCAATCATGGAATTATTATCGTGACCTTTGAATGTTTTATTCCACTACGGTGTATTTATTATGAAGGAGATATTATTATGTTATTTGTGATATAATGTCGAGTTGTGTAAGATCCTTATTATTAGATATATAAATATTATTATTATTATTATTTATTGAAGGGAATTAGAATGTTACAGCAGGTACACAACCCCCCCTCTGTCTCATTCGGGGTTGTCAATCAACTTCACCACAACTCAACCTATCCAAGCATACAGAGGACATATTGGTGGATTAACCCCAATCGACGACAGATCTAAGTAGCACAACCATCCTCTTTGGTTCAACCGGATATGTAAGATAAACATATTTTTCAACCTAACTATTAAAGATGTTATAATAGATTTCATGGTTTGGAAAAAGGTGTGATATGTATGGATTGAAGGTCATGGTGATACCTTCAAATTTGCGAGATAAGAAGACACTATAAATAAAACTATTTTCTGCCTTATTTCATTTTAATGTCACCATCTAAGAGTACAAATATAACTTCAAGGTACATGAAATTTCTCAAACAAAAAAAAAAGGTATATGAAATTAGGAAAAAAATTATTTGGTGCATGCACAATAACCGTTCATTTCAGTAGGATGTCTCAGATGCCTTCACAATAACCTTTACGACATTTACTACCATACGCATTAAATTTGGGACAATCCTTATCTGTTATACAAGGAATTGGCCTAAAGGGAAAGGAAGAAGTAGATACTATCATAGCAAGAAATATTGAAAGAAATACAATCAGAACATAAACAAAATTTAGAGTTTTAACCATATCTTTCCCTCTATAATTGGTATATAACATATAGTATATGATTTGTTCTCTTTATAGTGTATAAATTTCATAGTCTCGTAAAAATGATCAAATAGTTTAAGATTTTTTAATAACCCATCATAAAATTAGAATAATCATCAAGTGTCTCTTTGGTATATCATATGTTGTTTTTGCCCCTTATATATCATATGTTGTTTTTGCCCATTTATCACTCATAGGAAAGAGGCAAGATAATAAACTTAATCTATACTATATATAAAGAAATAACCTCTTTTGTCTCTTTTGAGTTGGCTTTTTGTCCTTTAAAAATTACCCTCAACTTTCAAACAAATAGATAAGAGTAAATTTCAATATTAAAATAAAATGTAACAAATTGAATATGCCCGATTTTTTCCTTATATTTTAAAAAAGGTAATGAATGAGACTGAATTCAAATTTAAAAAAAAATGTAACAAACACAATTTTTTTTGTTACCACACAAAATATATCGTGTAACAAACACGATATGAGTATATGTCCAGTTTTTTCCCTTATAAATAAAAAAAGTGTAACAAACTAGATCAAATATATGTCACTATAAATATAATCAATAAGAAAGGGAAAATTATAATAGATATATTGAGATAAATATTTTCAAAGGAACAATTAAAGAGTAAAATAGTGACTCTTATCATATTGATCCTCTCAAAAGTTAAATCCTCTTAACACATGTGTGATAAAATCATTATTCTTGGATCATTGATTATGGAATCAAGATGCCAAAACAACTTGATTCATGTTCTCTCGATCCTTATCATCATAAAATAAAAAATAAAAACTAATTATTATAGAATCATTAATATTTGTTTTATTTAGTTTATTCCCAATAAAAAATATCTATGATCCATACTATTTGGGACATTAAGATTTGTCCATTTTTTCGAAGTTTAATGATTTCAGTTTCATATATGGATCCTTTTCCATATCTTTTATATATATATATATGATGTTATTCTACAATTTGATGATAAATAACCAAGATATTTGACTTTTGATAAATAAAAAAAAAAACTCACATTCATGCATTGATAAGAAAATTTAAAATTCATGCATTCTTCGGTTAGAAAAATTAAAGGTGTAAAAAATTAAAAAACTCATGATTTAATTTTTTTGAATTGATGCGAAACATTGACTCTAAATATGGCTTGAGTAATGGGACATAAATTATTGTGTTGTGGTTTGTTTATGAATATGTTGGATGTGGAAATCCTATCAGAAACACGCTGAAAAAAGAGTGCTCTTGGCCATAAGAAGAAAACAATTTTTTGTTAGACTAAGTTTTTCTATTACCATAAATATGTCACAAGGATAGGCTATTTCTGATATGTCCGGTGAGAACGGTTGAGTAGAAACGGCAGCAGAGAATGCTTCGATGTGACGGTAACGACTTCCGGCACGACGACGACGAGTCTTTGCGGTGGAATGAAAGGTGTCTGCAAGCATGTTAGCACTCCGACGCTCAAGTCAGTAATGAAACTGACAAAGAGTGTGTAAGAAGTGCTGTGAAAAGTGATGTGTACCTTGAGGGTGAAACAAGTTCACCCTTATATAGGCGCGCGTTGGTCATAACTGTCTCCGAATTATGAGGTTTATAATTAGGGACAGAGCAGGACATGTGTAGGGTGATCCTCGTGCGAAGGCGCCCTCCTAAGTCAAAACTTCAAAGTAACCATATCAACTTATAACAACAATGAAAATTAAACATCAAGAACAAGTTTGTCACCAATTCACATACTCAAATTCATCATTCAATTATGAGCACAAAAATTACCATTTAAATTCATCAAAATCATAATTCACATAAAAATACTTATGATCCATAATGGAAAAAAAAATGAGATTATGGCTTAATTGATGAATATAACTATCCCCCTTACCTCTTTTCTTTACATTCCTAAACAAATCATCACCTAGCTCCCCCCCCCCCGGATCCTTGAATCTCTCCTTGGGTCTTCTCTTCTCTTCTACTTTCTCTTTGTCTTTATCCTCTCTTTAGTTTATGAGAAATGAAATGAAATTCTAACCTAGTTTCCACTCATGTTAAGTTTATATAGTCTCCTCTTAATTGAGCTAGGTTAAATTCTCTCATATTGGGCCTAACACTCTTACCATCTAATTAGAAATGTTACTATCCACTTAACTTAGTAAAACGTCTAATTATTACAATTTCAAAATAATTACCACTAGTTACCTCTGACTTAGTAAAATAATTATCCTCACTAAAATATTAAAATACTATTCCTTCCAAATTTATTAATTTAACCTTACTCACGAAATGACAAAAATACCCTTAGTTCTAAAATGATTAAAATACCATTCTAGGCTAAAAATTCACTAATCCCATATTAAGTACACACATAAGCAAATAAGCACATATAAACACATGTAAATAATAATTAAAATAATCCTAGCTAAAAACAGGATATTACACTAAGTAGAGCACACAACAAGAGCATACCATTGCCTTCATCCTTAATATGCACCGGAATGATCGCCAAATCATCAAGGATTTTGTTGAACTCCATCAATTGCTCCATGAAGGTCTCTGACTCCACTATCCTAAATGAGTAGAGTTGTTGTTTTAAGAATTTCATGAGGCAAAGACTTGGTCATATACAACGACTCCAACCTTTCGTACATATCCATTGTGGTCGTCTCCTTCGCGTCACCTCTTAAAACTTTGTCCATAAGGCGCAGGACAATGGGACTCCTAGCCCTGTCCATCATCTCGGTCTACTCTGCTTGTTACATAGTGACCAACAACACATCCTTACCCTTCAAAGCTTGTCCACACTTTCGTTGTATCAAAACTGTTTTCATCTTAACCTTCTGTCACCCATTGTTACTTCCGGTGAACTTCTTGATGCCCCACTTTGAACCCATGGTACCCACTTAACCAATTCACCGCTTTGTCCCACGATGGATGCCAATTGTTGTGAATTCGTACTGAAAATCACACTAATAAACTTAGATGTGTGGAGAAAAATAAAAGTCATAGCTAATATCAAAGTAATCTCAAGCAACAACAACGATAACAAACTTATATCTAGGAACCAAGTGTAAAGCACAAAACCACAAACAAAAGATAAAGATAGAAGAGAAAGAAACACACCAAGAAATGTTTACCCAAGATTGGTCAAACAATGACCAATTTCGAGGGAGAGATATCTCTCCACTTCACTATCAATGAGTTCTTTACATAGAGATACAAAAGGGTTACAAGAAATTAGCTTCAATAAGCTCGTCAAAAACTAAACTGAATTTCTACCCTTTTCTCAATATCTTTCCAAAAATAAGATACTAAATGATTTCACACACCCAATGTGTTAATATTTCCCAACCCAAGAGAACCTGTCACCAAAGACTCTCAACTTAAAGTTACCTTCTTTGATTTTCCAACTTTCTCTCATGATGCCCCGCTCAAAACATGAAGAATGAAGCTATATATAGAGTCTAGATTCCAAAGAATCGTGCCACGATTTGTATCAATCTCGCCATGATTTCATGTTAGTACAATACTTAAGTTATCTTCAAATTGTGCCACAATGCCTCCCCATCATGCCACGATATTTCCAGTTACAACCTCCATACTCAAGAACCAAAATCGTGCGATGAAAGCTAAATCACGTGTTAAGATTTCCCCTTAAACTCCAACATCAATTTGAGACAAATTTCAACATTAACCTATTATGCTCTTGTAATAGTGGTCTAATGCACTTTGTGTTTTTTCAGAATCAAGACAGCGAGTCTACTTGATTTTGCAAGATAACTCTTTAATGTTTCAGATTCAACAATGAAATAGGGAAATTTTGTCAGCAATCTTAATATTGAAGTTGTTCCAAAGATAATGGTACCCGGTAGTGATTAATTCTGCAAGTGGAAATTGTTTAAATCCATCAATAAATTCACACCAACTATTTAAAATTAAACATATTTAGATTGGTTAAGATGTGAAAAAATTGTAGATCTTGAAGCTTATACTCTTAAAAATTAACATTGGTGCAAGAAAAATTTAAAAGGATCAAAGAAAAAAGATAATCAAACATATTGATACAAAAATTGTATCCAATGTATTTTGATTCTCAATAGCTTTTGTATAGTGTAGTGGCAATTGTCAAGATATAATAGTTGAGTAAACCACCAAATTTTTCCTTGGCCCTGTAGAACGCTCTCAAATATGTGCTTGATATTATAAATATTTCAAATTAGTTTTGATTTTGTCATACGTTTACATATTTGTACCCTTCTATTAATGTATGTTGATTGTTTTTTTTTAAACAACAAATTTTATATAACAAGCAGATCTCAAGACGAACAAAGACCAATGATTTAGATAATACAAACTAAAGGCGTCGTATATAGGCGGAACACCCGAAAATAAAAACCATAAAAGACACCCTTGCACACATAATCTATCCATGCCCTACCTTCAACACCTACAAAAATAAACATCACCACCTAAAACAGACTCCTTCACAAATATGACCACTGAAAAACGATACATGTAACCTTCCTTCGTCACTACTCACCCCAAAAGAACACCCCTCTAAATGAAACTCCCAGTCCCCATCATAAAAACTGAGCCACATCCGAAAAGCTCATATTCGAAAGATCATTCAGCTTCCACCACCTCTCAACCTCCGATCCACCGAAAGAACACCAAAATAAACCCAAAACCAAACTTGAGCTAAATAACTGACTGCCGATCTCGAATCAAAAGCGATCGGCTCATCAGACTTAAAGACCAAATCAGAAGGGCACGCCTCACCCCCGGTCCACAAGAGAAACACCATAGCCAGCCAAACAAGATTTCAACTAGACACCAACTCTCGATCTTGAAGCAAAAGTAACCGGCCCATTGGTATCCAACCAACAATGTAAGACAAACGACATGATATGATATGCGGTGGTGCAAACATCGATCAAATCAAAAAGGAAAAAGATCATCTCGAGCATACGCGTACCCTCAAAACACCGTAAACACCTTAACAACCCAAAAACTCAAACAAGAGCTAGCGACGATGAAAAAGGACCCGAGTAACAAAGGTTGCCTCCAAAAGAAATCACCCACAACAAACACCACGAAAACACCCACCTCCTCACCTAATCAACATGAATCACCCCCTTTTATAGCTTCCATCCGCAAAACGTTTCGACACCAAATTCGAGTTCAAAGTAATCCACGACCACCCATCCAAACCACACCATTAGAACACCACGTACCCCCACGCAACTTCACCTCAACCGATTCACCACCATGCATCACCACCACCACCACATTACCACCATATCACCATGCATCATCACCACCACTACCACATCACCACCGCACAATAGTAACAACAGTGAAATAGCCCACACCACCACTGCCTCACCACCACCACCACCACCGAAACACCACAACCACCACACCCGACTCACCACCACCATCACGCATAACCACCACACAGAAACAACAGCGAAACAACCATCAACCGAATACCACCACCATTCCACCTAGATTTGTAGCAGATCGGGACAACAAACACAACAAAATTGGAAACTAAAAACGAACGTGAACGGAGCCAAACCACAAGGGGAAGAGGACAGTACCACCGTCGGAAAACCACCCAACTTGGAAAAATCTTATGACGGCAGGTCAGACAACCGACGAGGATTCACCAAAAGCTTAAAACGTAAAGAACATGAAGAAGGAGACTCGTGGATCTGAACCGTAACACACTATCAAATCGCGGAAGAAGTTGTGCAGCCACCGTATGAGGGAGGTGGTGCGGTGGTCTGGAGAAAAATATCGTCGTACCACCACCAGCAAAACACTACATGGTGAAAGATGGAGTATGGATATGGAGGGGGGAGCCGGAGGCGGAAAATTTGTGTTGGTAGAAAGAAGGCAGAGAAAAAGGTCTTAGAGAAAGAGGTAATTTAGTTGTTTTAACTATTGATTACTGTCTAAAGCTTACATTCAATATAACATTACCATCAAAATGAATTATGGATGTAAATATGTTATCCCATTAGTGAAACCTGTTCTAATCAGGTTATGCACTTATTATGGCATCAAAAACTTTGCATTAAGAAAAAAACAGAATCACTATTGATATTTATTATTACCCCAATCCCATTGGCAGAACCGGGGGTGGCAAGGGGGAGCCACAACCACCCCATCTTAAAAAAAAATAATTTTTTTTATACCATATTATTTGGCAAAATTAATTTGACAGAATTTTAAATGATACTTAATAAACCCGTTTTGTAACGCCCTATTTCTATTGAAGCGATAAATCACGCAATTATAATAAATAATTAAGAAATAGACGTCACCTCTTCGAGTAACTCACCAACTAGACATGCATAGAATATCTCAACATAAAACATCACAGCGGAATATCACATACACTTCAAATATATAGCCATGTCATCAACTCAGGAAATACAACGAAATCATAATAAATCCCAACATAAGGTATATCTCAACAACAGATGAAAATCCAAAACATCGAATAAACGTCATCCTAGATCAGAGCCTCTCTAAGACACGAAAAGCGAAATAAATGGAGGAAGCTCCCGCTATCCTCAAGCAACTCACCGAGCAATGCAAATCAACTAATCCTGCACGTCGTCTACCCATTCATACAAATAGGTAGGCGGTCCACCACAGACCACTGGGGTTAGCTTCATA
>Ga0099826_10003375_pt1 | contig 10803 bp, 4 predicted proteins | sample Mtrugardesep15_FD_76830 | JGI IMG/M metagenome (GOLD analysis project Ga0099826, IMG submission 76830) | Root nodule microbial communities of legume samples collected from California, USA - M. trunc garden sep15 | ecosystem: Host-associated > Plants > Roots > Nodule | place: USA: California...
AAAAAAAAAAAAAAAAAAGTCTAGTTTGATTATTTTATTTATTTTTTTCATGTAAAATATTGTAAGAAATCCCCAATTTTTTATGTACAAAAATTGGGCCACTGCCATTTGGTTGTGTTTTTTTCACTCTCTCTTACATCTCTCTCTTTCTCTCTCTCTCTTACTTCTGAAACCTTTGTTCATCACTCTTCTTTGTCAAACACTTCTTCTACTCATTGCTTCACTCAAAATTTTCAGATCGATGTTTTTCTCTCTCCTACAAACAAAGGTTCGCATGTTTTTCCTCTTTTCTTAATTTATGTTACAATTTCATTGCTTAGAGCACACTCTTTCTTGTCTATCATGTTTTTCTCTTCAATTTTTGTGTCTTTTGTTACTGCATGTAAGAATTAGAAGCTTTCTCTCTAATGGGTTTGATCTATAAAAAATTGTGATTGAGATTTTTTTGGTGATTCAACAGTGACACTGAATTGGTTGCATGCAAATGGGTTTACTTTGAAGTTTTTCATTGAAAGTTTCAATTTTGAATTCTGGGTTTTGTTCTTCACTATCTTCTGTGCATGAATTGATTTTTTTTTTTGATGAATTTTTGTTCATTTAATTTTTCTTTCTTTTTCATTTTTTTGTTCTGTGAAATGAGGAAAATGGTTTTGGGATGAAGTAAGTGAAAGCAATTTGTGGGTTTTGAAAATGGGGTTTTGGGTTTCAAAGGAAATTTGATTGATGTAGATATTTGTTTGATCTTGCATGCAGAGGGATTAAGATTCTAATGACCCTTTTTGAAGTAATCTAGAGAGAAAAATGGAAAATGATTTGGAGTATATACCCATTTTGGTCCTCACAATAATTTAGTCCCTTACAAAAAATAATATCCAAATTACATAGAAGGGACTAATTTGTCCCCAATTTGACAATGTCAGAGACTAATTTGGTATTATTTTTTTGTCTGGGACTAAATTGGGTCACGAGAAAATTGTCAGGGATCAAATTGGGTATTTACCCGAAGACATTCTCTTTACTTTGTCTCTAGGAAGGTTCTTATTTTGATTTGCTTAAATTTATTTGAATTGTTATTTTCACTTGATTTTATTTCAATTCCCCCTAGAGTTTGCCATCTGTTTATAGTTTCATTTATGAGATTTTATTTATACATTTATGTCTTATTTTTTCCTCCCTAAAAAAACTAGTTGGTTTTGTAAGCAAAACAGTTCTACAATACTATATCTGTATCTGTTTTCTTTTCTTTGTTGGATTCAATTTTAAAGGATATATGAAATGGATCCTACTGCTAAATTACAAGATTTCTTAATTTTTCTTCTTGAACTGGTTTCAATTTTGATCATGTATTTAAAGTTATAGTCCTCAAAGGATATTGTAGTTTTGCTCTTGCATGATACCACGTTTAATTGACTTGTTCCTTCGAATGCATTTATAGGCTTGTCGGTTATTGTATATTCTAAATGCTTTTGGATATTCACTTTTTGGAACAGGACTGAAAATTTTGATTGGATGGTTTGTTTTCTGTGCTACTGATATGAAGTGAATTGTTAACAGTGATAATTGATAAATGGGGATTCAGACAATGGGGTCCCAAGGTGGTGGAGATGGTAGTGGAAAACGGTCACAACTCCACTCTCTTGTGCGGCAAAATTCAGTGTACAGTCTCACACTTGATGAAGTTCAAAATCAATTAGGTGACTTAGGGAAGCCACTAAGCAGTATGAACCTAGACGAGCTTCTGAAAAATGTATGGACTGTTGAGGTGAACCAGTCCACGAGTATGGACAATGAAGGCACAACGCAATCTAGTGAAGCTTCTCTACAACGTCAAGCTAGTCTGGCATTAAAAGCTGCATTCAGCAAGAAGACTGTGGATGAGGTTTGGAGAGATATCCAACAAAAGAAAGACAACGAGGAAAAGAAGTCACGAGAGAGACAACCTACTTTAGGAGAAATGACATTGGAGGATTTCTTGGTGAAAGCAGGTATTGTTGCAGAAGCATCTTCTAATAAAACGAATACCGATACTACGGCTGCGGCCGATTCAAATGTAGCAGTATCACAGTTTCCTCCGCAGGGTCAATGGATACAGTATCCGCAACCACAATATCAGCATCTACAACAAAGTTCCATGGGGATTTATATGCCTAGCCAGAGTATAGCACAGCCGTTACACATGGGGTCGGGTGCTTCGATGGATATTCCGTTTGCAGATAGTCATATGGCATTGGGTGCACCTCTTATGGGAACTATGTCGGATATGCAGATGCCTGGAAGAAAAAGGAGCACTCCGGAGGATTTGGTGGAGAAGACTGTTGAGAGAAGGCAGAAAAGGATGATCAAGAATCGGGAATCTGCTGCCCGTTCAAGAGCACGGAAACAGGTGATCTCTCTTTTTCATTATTTTGAGTGTTGTAACTCGCAAGTCCTTATTATTTGATTGGTTCTTGTTGTAATGAATACCCTAAACCTGAATAATAACTTTAACAAACAGGCTTACACAAATGAATTGGAGATTAAAGTTTCACGCCTGGAAGAGGAAAATGAAATGCTGAGGAAACGAAAGGTTTGATTCTGCTTTGAAATTATAAGTTTAATTGATTTGAGTATGTTTTTATGATGATCCTAATTTCTTTCATTCCCCAGATTGTGTAGTTTGTAAATTTGTGGATTATAATTTCAGCATAAGATAGGAGACAGTCTCGGTTTCAATTACTATACAAATCTCTGCATTTTTTGGATTAAGGAAACTCTGCATATTATGTTCTCTAGTTGAGACCTGAGCATGTGTCATTTGCATTATGCATCCTTTTACTCTTTAACTCTCATAAAGTCATAATTGATGGTGTTAGATTTGAATGAAATAGGAATAGACCCAAATAGATCCATTGATCAACCTGAGATCCCTGATACTAAGTAAAGATTATAGTTGGTGGATTATTTATTAGTTCCGACACAACTTTTGGATTATTCTGCTCTCAATATACTTCAATCAATTATAAATTTTAAATATCTGCTGCTTCATGATGTTTGTTTTCTTGATATTGGGTGATTTGGAATTTGATTTATTGGATCAACATTGTTTACTTTTTTTCATTCAATTAGCAGTATTTGTGGAAGATCTTGGATCTCACAGCCATACTATATAAAATTTCTATCTGTATGCATATATGCACACTGTATCAATGATCATTTTTACCTGTTAAAATCATGGGAACAAGTTGCTCTTTTATACCTGCTAACTTACTCCTTTGCCTCTTATATGTTATCAGATTATATTATTAATTTTTGTCCTCAACATGCAGGAGCTAGAGAATATGTTACCTTGTGCACCGATTGCTGAACCTAAATATCAGCTACGCCGAATAGCATCTTGTCCATTCTGAGATCTGTGTACCTATAAGTAGAGGTTTGTAGATATGAAAATCAGGGAATGTTTTCTTGTAGTTTAATGTGAGGCTGACACCTGCCTTTTGGTATCTCTGGAATATATGATACTTTTTACTCTGTTAAGTTCTTAAGTAATTATAGCCAATGTTGTAGTTTTATTATTCATTACGTAGCCAGTTTAATCATTGGTTAATCTGTTAAGTTCTTGAGTAATTATAGCCAATGTTGTAGTTTTATTATTCATTACATAGCCATTTTAATCATTGGTTAATTTCATTTTGGTGTATTGGGGATGGAATAATTGTCGGGTCTTGCCAAATTTTGTTGTCGAGGGGAAATAGGTCCACTCTTAATAGGGAGCTGTTATCCGCACCCCCATTTTTCTAAGACACCGCCCTAACGAGTTCTTTCAAAATTTGCCCAAAATTTCCTGTATGGAAGTAATCTTCTGGGAGATATATTTACATTTCTTACTTATTATACCTTCTGGAAGTGAGTTTTCGGAGTATTTATAACTTTCAGAAGTTAACAACAACACTTCCGGTGCATATCTTTTATACACCTTCTGGAAGTGAGCTTTCGGGGTATTTATAACTTTTGGTTGTCGGAGCATATTTTTATACATTCTGGATGTTAATTGTGTGGAGGCAATGGACTATTTCAAGAAATTAAACACCTCAAATATTGTCTCTATAAAAACAAATTACAAAATAATAGTAAATTGATCATTGCATAGAGTTTTCTGATACATGATTGTCTCTAAACTCTTGCAGTCCCCCAACCTTCACGATGAGTAGTATAAGTACAAATGTATGATGGCATGTCCTCTGATCAAAGTCTAGATGTGTGCCATCCACATCCTAATGCGATCTTGGCAAGGATGGGTGTGTGCATCATCGAGACACACCTGAGATGAAAATCTGGTGAATGGGATAATGTGTCCCTTGATCATCTCATAGAGATCAATAGAAGTCCTCTTGTGTGTGCAGTCCGAAATGGCAAGACTTCATTAGCACCCTTGACTGATGATCAACAGGCAAAAGCATGCCTGAGAGGAGTCCTTTGTGTAATCTTCAGATGGTGACTGGGAGTGATGTTGGTGAATTGCTCTAGAATCCTATTCTGGAACTGACCAACATAGTCTTGTTGCCGCGCCATATCTCTTATGACGGTATGCATCTCTAGTTTGTGCCGCATGTACACTTTGTGAATTGCATTTAGTCAATCACATGAACTAATGTTTTATACGGAAAAAAAAATATGTATATTTCGAAAGTACATACGTAAACTTTTTGTATAAATTCAGAAGGTCCTAATATGGGATATATGAATTTTCAAATATCGGAAAATCAAAACAAACAATGCTGAAGTTAAATTCGTACATTCAACCTTCCATGGTTTTGGAGTGGAGTAAATGATTGGTGAAGCTAGGTTCTCTGCTTGGACTTTCAGGTTCTGTAGTATGTTTGATTTCTACTCAAGACTTGAATAAAAAAAGTTTTGGCCTGCAATTCTCAACTCAAGAATCATAATTGTCCCTATTTTAATTTTATCTAATGTCACAATGACATGAAAACTTTTTATATTTTTTGCAGATGAAAACACATTGTTATATATTTACAAAAATACTTAATAATAATTTGAGTCTTGCTAATAAATACTTAATAATAATTCCTTTGTTTCAAAATTTCTTCTATGATGCTTATCAAAACAAAATTCTTCAAGTTCTATGATATTTTTTATCTACTCATCGAAAAAGATACAATAAAAGTGCTTATATTTTCTGGCCGATCAGAAGAATAAAAGAAAAAAAATCTCATAATTTTTTTGAAAACAAGGAGAAAAATTAAATTAAAGTAAATAAATCCTACTTCTTTCAAAATGCTAAATCCCATGGTGTTGTACTATGTTATCACTCTAACTTTGCACCATACATGAGCATAACTACATAAATAATCAAATATTAAAATTACAACAATCAAATATTAATATTATTCCCATACCATTTCTTCAATTGCATTTATCTTATCTTATAAAAAGACTTGCATTTATCTTATAAAAACAAAAAAAAAGTACACCTCACGTAATTTATTTTATTAAACAAATTGTCCTTGTCGTTTAGAATCTGTTACCCACAAATATTACCCGACATGAAAACAAGTTTACAATTTTACATTAATCAAGTTGTCCTTTTTCTTTGGTAAAAAAAATTGTTCCTTTTTTCTTTATTTGTCAAGTGTCTATTAATTAAAAATTCACTCTTAATTAAATAAGTAGAGAATCCGATGTTCAAATTCCGTATATTACAATTTTTATTTTGGCAGTGTACAGTGTTTTTTTTTTGTTGAGGGAATGTATATTACAATTATTTTTTTTGAAGAAGTATATTACAATATTTTGTTGCTTTTATTTGACTCAAATTGTTCCTATATTTAGTGGCTTCTTTTTATATTTGAAGGATTGTACTTTTTCTTCCTAAATTTAAATTTATTTCATTTCTTCACTTTCTCTCAACAAAAAATTATTTTTATTTCATCACTATTTTATGCGTCCCTTATCAACACCACAAATATTTGGCTTTCCCTAGTTAGATCATATTTTCCTATACATGTAGTGAATATTTTATTAGTAGTAAAAATATTACAAAAACCAAGAACCAATCTTTGTGATGGCAATTTCTTTTATTTTATTTTTATGGAATAGCAAATCCATATCTTGATGCGCACACGCGTATATAAAATAATAATACTTTTTTTTTCAATTTTATTAGAGGAAACAATAAAAAAAAAGATTAACAAATCAAAATGATATATGAATTAATCAGCAGTGAGTCTCCCCACACAAGACGTGCAAAGAAGAAACACATATAAATATGTCTCCCCACACAAGGCGTGCAAACAAGAAACACCTGAAAATATTTACAGAGTCACAATGCTATAATAAAGCACCAACAAAAACAAAGAAACTAAATTACATATAAATGCCCATACAGGAAAGCGGTTGTTTCCACTAGCCATGATAATTGTAACTGAAGGAAGCAACCGTGACTTTCAACCAGAGGAACGAATAGCTTAACTTTCTCAACAAGGGTAAAGAGAGTAGCAACCGTATTTTGGAAGACTCACATCCATATATTTTCTTTATATACGGTATAGATTAAAATAATATTATTCATATTGTAGTGGTGTAGTATAATGAGATATATCTATATTTTAATTAATAATTTAAATATTGTTATAAAAAAGAAAACATAATAAATAAAATACTTTAAATGAAGGCAAAAATTGAAAAGGAAAAAAGCCATTTCAAACTCATTTATTTTCTTTATATATAATATAGATAGAAAAAAAAAAAAAACTTATCATATGATATGCATTTTGTTAAAGATAAAAACCATTTTTATCTTAGTGTTCTCTTTTGTTTTATACTTTAGCCAGACACATTTCTAATTTCAATTTGGCCAAATGGTGAACAGTGAAAGTCAGAATAAAAATGTAGCAGTTGACTCTCTCTTTGTCCATTCTAAAACAGCTCTTATCAGCCTACTTAATATTCCCTTGTACCTATCTTAATTTAATTCATATTTTATTTCATAAACAAATACAATAACTCTTATATTATATGCTTATGTCAAAATCAACCATTTCAATAACGCGTTTTATATGCTCTCATTATTGAACATATTACATACCCTCTTGTTCTTTTTCTATAGTTCCTTTGTCTTTGCACATTTTCTAACTCTTCAAAAATATTCCATTTTTTCATCACCATGGGATATGGAACAAGAAAACTCTCAGATGAATATGAAGTTTCAGAAATTCTAGGTAGAGGTGGATTTTCTGTTGTTAGAAAAGGTACAAAAAAATCAAACATTGAAGATGAAAAATCACAATCACAAGTAGCAATCAAAACACTTAGAAGGTTAGGTGCTTCAAATAACCCTAGTGGATTACCAAGAAAAAAAGATGTTGGAGAAAAAAGCACAATAGGGTTCCCTACATTGAGACAAGTTTCAGTTTCAGATACATTATTAACAAATGAGATACTTGTAATGAGACGAATAGTCAAAAACGTTTCGCCACATCCAAATGTGATTGATCTTTATGATGTATATGAGGACACAAATGGTGTTCATCTTGTACTTGAGCTTTGTTCCGGTGGCGAACTTTTCGATAGGATTGTTGCACAAGATAAGTATAGTGAGACTGAAGCTGCAACTGTGGTTCATCAAATAGCTTCAGGGTTAGAAGCTGTTCATAGAGCTAATATAGTTCATAGAGATTTGAAACCTGAAAATTGTCTTTTTTTAGATGTTAGGAAAGATTCTCCTCTTAAGATTATGGATTTTGGGTTGAGTTCTGTTGAAGAGTTTACTGACCCTGTTGTTGGTTTGTTTGGATCTATTGATTATGTTTCACCTGAGGCTCTTTCTCAAGGAAAGATTACTACTAAGAGTGATATGTGGTCTCTTGGGGTTATTCTATATATCTTACTTTCAGGGTATGATTTTATTTTCCTTTCTTTCTTATATTTAAATTGTGTTAGGTTTTATGTTTTGATTTTAGCGATGAGTCTTATGAATCACAGTATGATGCCGCCGTGGTTTTAACAAAAACTACAAAATTACGGTGTGATTGTGATTTCGTTAAACTCAACGTGTCCAAACATGTACTAGTAGTATGTTTAGTTTTAAATTTGGAATTTCCAAACCTAACCTACAAGAAATAGCACCTATTTGGGAACACGGTAGCTCACATTTTACCGCAAGGCAGCTCATCTTTCCAAGGTCTCTTACCTATTAATAGTTTATTTGGTTTTATCTTCGGAATTTCCAAACCAAACCTATAAGAGATAGTGTATGTTTGAAAACACGTAGCTTACCTCTAACCGCGAAGTTAGTTCATTACTTCAAGATGAACTTCCTCGAGGTGACATCATAAAAAAAGAAATTCAAATAAACACATGCTTAAGCTTTTGTCACATACACTATGATTTCGTTAAACTCGGCGTGTTCAAACATATACTAGTGGTATGTTTAGTTTTAAACTTATTTTCATATAATTGTTATGCAGGTATCCACCTTTCATTGCCCAAAATAATCGCCAAAAACAACAAATGATAATGAATGTAAGTACCATCTCTTACATAATATAGAAGTTCATTCTACAATTATTTTGCTTACTAAAATAAAATGCTTTGGAACAGGGGAATTTTAGTTTTTATGAGAAGACTTGGAAGGGAATTTCACAAGCAGCTAAGAATTTGATTTCAAGTCTTTTAACCGTTGATCCTAGCAAGAGACCTAGTGCTCTTGAGGTATTGTACACTACTACTATCTTCATTTCAGTAATGGGAATTTATCATTTTTATTTAAGAAGTGATATTTTGATAATTTGAAAAATAATTTTCGACAACAATTTAATGTCTAATGCAATTTTAATTTATGATTAATTAATTACGTTTGAATATAACAAGGTGTTCCAAACATGCATGATATTCATTCATTAACAAAAAATGTTTTTCTAACACAAATTTTGACACAAAGACACCGTCTACTTATAAGGTTTCGGAGTTTTACATTGTTTATTATCTCTTTTCGAGTGTCAGTTCTCTCACATCGTGTTTGATGTCTATACTCAATAGTATCCTGTGTTTCTATACCATGCTAGAAATCGTGTGTATACAATTGTTTATTAAGTATCTAAATTGTGTAATAAAATATTGATTTGCATATGGTCAAATATACACCTAAAAAAAGTAGTAATTTCTTTATGTTTGTATCTAAAATTTAGTTTTAATACTTTTTATGATATTATTTTCAAACCTAAAGAAGTTTAAGGAGAATAAAAACCAAACACACATGTTGTACTTTGTGTTTTTTGGAACAGCTTCTAAGTGATCCATGGGTCAAAGGTGAGAAAGCCAAAGATGTTCAAATGGACCCTGAGATTGTCTCAAGGCTACAAAGCTTTAATGCAAGACGTAAACTTCGTGCAGCTGCAATTGCTAGTGTTTGGAGCTCCACAATATTCCTTAGAACCAAAAAATTGAAATCATTGGTTGGAACCTATGATCTCAAAGAAGAAGAAATTGAAAATCTCAGGATGCATTTCAAGAAGATGTAAGTACCCTAAAAGTAAAAAATTATCATAGGAACATTTAATTTTAGCTCTTAAATTTCACATGGTTATATTAGTCTCTTTTTTTTTCTTTTTTTGAGAAAAAGGTTATATTAATCTCTTAATGACTGAAATTAGCTAAGAATGACCAATAATTAAAATATTTAGAAGTAATTCTCATTTGTAAAATTTTGATATGCTATGGGAGACTAATTTAATAATGACTCCAAATTTTACACAATTCTAGCTAAGAAACAGTTTGTGGCCGCGTTTCATATGTGACATCAATGTTTTTTATGTTAGTCCGAAGTGCATTTTGACACGCAAAATAGAGCGTGTATACACTTTGAGCTAATTATTGGTATTCGAAGATAGAAAAATACTAGTAAAAAGTCAAAATTGTATATTGATAGAGAGTCTATCCTCAAATGTGTACTGAAAAATCATTTCTGATTTTTCAATATTAACAAATGTAATCCAATCACGACATTTAGTTTTGATTAAACTAATGTTATGAGTTGTTAACAGATGTGCAGATAGAGACAATGCAACTCTGTCCGAGTTTGAGGAGGTGTTAAAAGCAATGAATATGTTATCATTGATCCCTTTTGCTTCTCGTATATTTGATTTGTTTGACAATAACCGTGATGGAACAGTTGACATGCGTGAGATACTTTGTGGGTTTTCCAGTCTCAAGAATTCCAAAGGAGAGGATGCTCTTCGTTTGTGCTTCCAGGTGAATTTTACTAAGTGTTACAAATATGAATATGTGAAACAAAATAGATTCAAATTATAGACATTTGTGAGTTAAAATTTATGTTGTTAGTATTGGATTAGATAGTTTAACGGTTTTGAACTAAGTGTTAAGGAGTTGTAGGTTGAATTTAAATGCTAGCGAAAGAGTAAATGTGGGGGGAAATTAAGTTTTTAGTATGGGGCGGGTTCGGGGACGAGGGATGCTTACACCCGTCCCGCATCCGCTTTTTGAGTTTGCTTTATTAAATTTTATAATCTTATTTTCATAATAACCAACCTATTTTAATATATTATTACTCTTTAGAAACATAATTATTATAATTATTTTGCTCTTTTAAGAAAAGTTTATTAGATCTTTAATTATTAATATAATTATTATTTTTTATTGCTATGAAAAAATATGCATTTTTTAAATATTTTATAAAAAATAGAGTTTTTGCGGATGAAAGTGGGGCAGGGCCGGGAGACCCGTCCCCATTAAAGACGAGGTTGGGTGTTCAATTTTCACCCCAATATAGTTTGGAGACAAGGGTGGATG
>Ga0099826_10003376_pt1 | contig 10802 bp, 3 predicted proteins | sample Mtrugardesep15_FD_76830 | JGI IMG/M metagenome (GOLD analysis project Ga0099826, IMG submission 76830) | Root nodule microbial communities of legume samples collected from California, USA - M. trunc garden sep15 | ecosystem: Host-associated > Plants > Roots > Nodule | place: USA: California...
AAATAACAGGATCTTCAAAGACAAAGAATGCTCAGTAATACAGGTTGTCGACAAAATTAAGTCTCTTGCTTTCAGGTGGTTGAAGGTGAAATTTCCAACTCTTCACTTCAATTACCATGGCTGGTGGCTTAGTCCTTTCACCATGCTGGGCATAGGTTAAGAGTTATTTCTGTTACTGTTTGGTTTTCTGCCCTTGTTTTCTCTGTAAATACTTTGTTCGCTTTGTTGTCTTCTTCTTAGTACACCTTGTGCTGGGAAATGCATTTTTGTTGTTAATATATTCCATTTTAGACTCTTCAAAAAAAATATGGTCTTAGCATTGATATAGTGGTAGAAAAAAAATACTGAACGAGAAACTAATATCATTAAAGGTTACAAAGGAATAGACAGTTCTAAACATATTTTAATTTTAAATTATGATTGATTTTATCGGATTGACATGGTTTATTTACTATAAATTTGACTTTTTGACATCCATTTGATTTTTTTACCTATTGTACCAAAAAAAATTAATCAATGTTGCTATATGGTACAAATTATTGTATACGAAAATTGACAAATGTGTACAAAGCCAATTCCCTTCCACTTTTTAATAGAAAGAGTAGTACCATATATAGTCCCACTTGCTGAATACATGTGGTGGTTGCCATCAAAATTAATTTTTATTAAAAAATAATAATATCCTGACCAAAAAAAATAAAAAATAATATAAGAATAGTCCCATTTACACAATACATGAAGTAGTCGGAAGTAAAACTTAATTAACACTGTTCATCAATTTTTATTTAGCAATGTTTTCGAACTAATATGCATTTTTCAAAATTAAATTATATAAGTGAATCTTAATAAAACCCATGCAACGCACATATTATATATCTGGTATATATTGAAGGAGGGAGAGAATAATAAAGGTGGGGGCTAAGGTTTCACTTGTGTAAGAGAAAGGGATATAAGTATACAATAAATACTTCATATGTTTTTAACACATAATAACATTAATAATGTATTTAAATAATCAAGGCTTAAATATATCAAAATCCTTACAATTATGACTTATTTGGATTTTGATCCTCGTAAATTATCATTTTTAAATTTACCTTTGTAAATGTTTGTCTTTTAAAAAGGTTCATGTGTCCATTTTAAAGATGATTTGACAGTTTAGTGTCAATGTGGTGGTTGTTGACTGTGCAACCTTGCTATATGGCGTTGACATGGTATTTCTTAAAATTTTAAAAAATTATTTTGTATATTGTTACGAATTGAATTTATAATACTAGTTTAATCAAATTTTTTATTTTTTACTTTGGCCGTTTAACCAATTTTAATTGGTTGTTAGTTACATAATCAGAAAACTACACTAGTTATAAATACTTAAAAGTATTTCTTCATAAAAAAAAAAAACTTAAAGTTTTAAGAGTATTATTTGAGTTTTTATAATTGATTTTTTTTTACAGATTTTTTAATTGATTATATATTTAGAAATAATATGTTCACATATGAATTATTATAGAATGTGAAGCTTCTACAGTGTTCATAAATTATCTTGTCTCAACTGTTTCCAATCATCTTTCGTTCGAAATTATTGATTTATATGAACTTATAGCCTTTAAAAAAATTATCAACTTAGAGAGATTTTTTTTTTTTTAGCAAATCAACTTAGAGAGATAGAAAGATACAAACCGACAATTATTATATTATGATCATTCTGGTTATTTATATTCTTGAAAATTAGTGTATTTATAAAGTTATCGCTCCAATCCCCTAAAAAAAAGTATTGTTCTAAGTTTTAACAATTTAACAGTTAATTGTTGAGGGTAAAATAATGAAAAAAAAGGTGAATGTCCCACCGAAAAAACCGCAAAGTACAAATTATACAAAAGGGAGTGGTCCAAAATAAAAATATACCGACATTAGTAGAAAGAAAATGTATCATGTGGCTATGGTGAGCATATGGCTGAGATTTACATTTGATAAAGACATTGCATCCAACAAAACAGTTATCTGGCTGCATAAAATCGAAAGCCATACAAATTTCCACGTACCATGCATTTATGAAAACTGTCTCCTGTGAATTCCAAGATAAGATTAGGGAACCAATACATGATCCCTTTGGCCCCAAAATCCAATAGTTTCCAAAACTTCTACAGTGTCTACAATGCTAGGTTGATCTATATGACTCATAATAATTGCTTACAAACTTGGGGGTTCATGAACTTAAGGATTGAAGAAGCTTTAGGAGATAAAAGACTAGGAATGGAATCTTGGTGAAGGACAAAATACGAGTAAACATGACCTAGATTTTTGGACAGAGTAAACATGACCTAGATTTAGGAGATAAAAGACTAGGAATGGAATCTTGGTGAAGGACAAAGTACGAGTAAACATATACCTGATTTTATTAATAAGTTCGAACTTATTAATAAAATCAAGTACTTTAAAGTGATTCGTCGTGATAAAGAAAAGATAAAATGTTAGTTAGAGATGTGATGTATTTTCAAAAGTAACGACAATACATTCTTTTGACATTTTTCTTGTTTTTAGAAATGCAAGTCAATTGTTTACCACAAGAGTCAAAAAAAAATTTGTTGACAAGTTAAAGTTATACACATTTTAGGAAATGAAAATAGAGTTAATTGGATAATGAGCCACTTATATCAACGTTAAAACATATGAATAGTCTTATGTTATGTTTGAGTTTAGGAATGATGTTAATTTGGACATATTATAGTTGAAAATCACGGCAACGCAAAAGTTTGAAATATCAGCTTTAGAATTCTCATAACAAAAGTGCATTGAGAAACAGTATTAGATTTTCAAACGCGTTTCCAAACACATGCTTAGAAGTTCCTCGTTTCCTTTGGTCTCAAACATTATATTTGCAAGTGTGGAATTTTTCTTTTTAATCTTTTAACAATGTGAAGCAAACCATCAAGGACCCTTCATGTAATCATTCCAAATGGTACTCATGAAACAAGTTATGAACTTATATTTCCCATTTTATTTAGAGGAGATTGTGGATTGTTAAAAGAAATTATAAGCCGACAAACTCAAGCAGATAAAGCACGCCAATTGCTCCAATTAAAGGACATTTCATATATACACGTATCATAGTTGCTTAAAAACAAAATAAACAGGCTCAAGTGTTTAAAGAAGTTGCATCAAAATGAATCATTTAAAAGAATTTGAGTTTAATCTAAATTATCGTAGCTTCATTCTTCTAAAAACGGAAATGTTAACAAAAAAAAAAAATACTATATACATATATCAAGAGAAACGTACACATAACTGATTCAAGTGAAAAAATACATATTTACTAATTTACGATCCTATATATCAAAGAAAACGATGCTACTTTGAATATTGTATTTTTTTATAGATAATGTTTTACTTTTTTTCCCCTAAGAAAAATATTGGACTTTTTTTTTTTAGGGAAAAAATATTGGACTTTTTTATTCGCTAAGTTTGTATCCCACCATATTTTTCTTCGCAAAGTTTAATCAGCGGGGCGTATATAATAATATTTAAGGAAAAATGTTATAAATATTCAAATTTTATGGATGACTGTATCAAATCGTTATCTCACTGTCATTATCCTTTTTTTTTAAGTGTCTTCTCACTATCGTTATCTTATCCTTTGTTTTGTTCATATTCATATTTAATAGCGTACACTATATCTATGTAAATACTTGCTAAAAAAAAAAACTATGTAAATAGGACTACAGAGTTTATACTTCAACACACAACTATATTATTAAGTCTTTAAAAAAAATATATTATTAAGATTATTCAGAACTGGTTCTTAAAAAACAAGTTGCGCAAAGACAAAGATAATTTGTTATTGTGTTTTCAAATGGTTGGTTTGGAATGCAAGAGATTGAGGGGCTGAATTGGTTGATAATTTTTTGATACTTAAGTAATCATGTGGAGGGAAGAATGAAAAAAATTAATAGTTATTTTGGTTTTTGAATGTGTAATGAGTAACTACAATAATTTTTTAATGTATTGAAATTTTAAAATAGTCTTTGATCATACATTTTGTTAGTCAAAATAGTCTCTACGTTAAAATGTTTCGTTAACATTATCATAATAGTCCCTCAATATACTTAATTATTGTTATATTAGTCTATATAAGTACTTACTTACTATTATATTAATTCATATATGAAAAGAGTTAATGTCAACATTAGACGACTATTTTAATGTTAATGACTATTTTAACCAACAAAATACATAATCAAAAACTATTATGACTGCTTATTACTTATTTAAGGACCAAAATACTATACCAAAAAAATAATTACTCATCTAATTTAGTTAACAATGTCGTGGTGTATTTGGTTGAAGTGCAACAATATTCTTTTGAATGGAAAAATTGACAATACTACAAAGGTTGTTGATCGAATTAAGAGATTGTCATTATCTTGCTTTATTTATTTATGGGAAAGGTAAAAATAAAAACTCCATTTTCTCAAATTGGTGGATTAACCGGCTCACTTGTCTCCAATACATTTGACATAGATAACTTGTTATAATGGATTTTGAATACCCCTTATCCTTTAAATAATTTTTTTTATGAAAAAACTAGCCTATATATGAATACTAGTTCCCAAAGAAATATTTAAGTCAGTTATTATAATAAAAAAACGAAGGCAATATTATTTTATATTGATTGTGTTGGAAACCAACAAATGAAAATTTTCACACAAACGATAAAAGTTAAAAAAGAAATAAAACGATACTCATAAATTTAACAGGCCTCTACACTTTATATCTACATGTATAACATTCCAAAAAAAATAAAAATTACTCGACCTCCAATTTTTACAAAAACGAACTTGAAAATTCTTTTACACAATTTCATACGTATAAATTGTAAATCCTCTAAAAGACACTAAATTATCCAATACAAATAGTAACACTAATTTTTTATGGATAAAGGTTGTTACGCATAAAAGTTTTATTTTTGTTTGGCGTTTAATTCTTAATTATGTTCCAATATAGGATAATTTAATCCGTAGATAGATTCTTGCTCTTAACGATCAAAGTTGTTCGGAAAATTATTGTATAAATGAAAATAGAGATAATTTTTTTCATTCACTTTGACACGATAGATTGATCTTCCTATTTTTGTCCTATATACATCGTACTCAAAACTTTAGGAATAGCTATCAACTATTGTGGACATATATGAGCGACTTTTAATAGACCGGTGGATGACTTTGCTAATGTAGGACAACCTTCTCATGGATTCACGTGGAATGTCTATTATGGTTAGGGGGTGGATGGTTTTAATATCATGTCATGTGTTCTCCTAAGCAGAAAATGACGCAAGTACGTTTCATATTTCATTTTTTTTTTTTTGGTGTAAAATAGTACACTGCAACTCATTACTGTCAAATTTTTGGAGACTACCGTGAAGAAATAGGCTTAAATATAGTCTCCAATTTAGTGTTTGTATTTGGCTACCGTGAAGAACATATATTATATACAGTTCTTGTGAAATTACTTCGCAACTTTCTTTTTAAAAAAACTTTTTAAAGGACATAGGGGAGAATAAAGTTCATTGAACTGCCTCATAATGCATTGTACATATTCTAAACCCTTGAACTAGTAGAGTCTTTTAAAATTAATTTTGACTCCCTCGGCAAAATAATGATTTATTTTTCTTTGTGCAAAATAATCATTTGAATCTTTTTTTTTTTAACAAGGTGAGAATTCAAATCTTGTTTCATCATATTATGTGATTTTAGCCCTACAGCTAAACTCAACCTTGTTGGAAATGATTTTTCTTTTAGGGAAAACAAACTACAAGCAGGTTGACATGGTAAAATAAGCATTTCCAGGATAAAAAAAGCAACACAATCAAACCTTAACTCTTCGATTAATTGCTGATTGCATCTCAGCAACAAATTCAAACCTACAATTTGAATCGAAGAGTTTGTCAATTTCAAAGAAATTATGAACCTAAGTTTGGTGACATACAGATTCTAGAACCTCTCTTTTTCACTCGTTAATCCTTGAACCTCTCTGTTAACCCTACGGTAGCAATGGTGGCATGCCCTGCTGCCCATAACCCTTCTATGGATTTGGATTCCGAGGAGAATATGTTGCCCTTATTAATCACTGTCTCGTTTTTTTCTTCTTCTTTTAATCCACTTATATTTCCCTTCTTTAAGATTCTTACTTCAGTTGTGAAGATATATAAAAAAGTGAGTTTAGGATACTGCTCTGGTTTTATATTCGCTGAGGAGATATATGTGTAGGGATGGTATCTCAAACAGGGTTTCTGAGCTCTATCTTTGTTCCATCTTGGCATGATACCAAATTGCAATCACGACATTCAGGGACCAAGCACAAATTTAATTTTACAGGATTCTTAGAATAATAATTCCAACACCACATGACTTGGGTTTAGTAATTACGGTACTCTCTGCTATTATTCTATTAGAAATTAGAAAAAGGTATATGGACTTGCATTATTACCCTGTAAAACAATATTCCACATTTTGCACTCTAATAGAAGAACATCATCACTAACAGTACAGTTATCATTTTGATCCTTGAACAATTACTCCATCTTTTATTTTGGGAAGTCCGAATGCAAGGTCTGTTCATATAAAATATACAACAGCTATATCTACCAAACAAGAAATGATTCCAATAAAGACAATGGGTAAAATGAACATGCAAGCCATAAATTATAAAGGCAAACGAGTTTGTTGTTGCCATTTATTAGAAAATGCCCGAGAGGGAAGTTTACAGCACCAAAAAAAATGTGGTCCATATAAGGATTCATCAAAGCTGTCCAAGATTTCATCATCAACCAAAACATTCTACCACAACAGTAGTACATTTTAACATCCAATTCCAATCAAAATAGCTTTAAGCGATACTCAATGCACTTATGGAAGGGTTCGCTGATACAGGGGCAAACCTCCCAATGCTTCACGCTCTGCTCGTTCCCTCTTCACCTGAAAATTGTGGGTCGAAAAAGCATTTAGCATCACTTGTAGCAGTTATTGGGCTGTTGATTTTACAAAAATAACACTTTATGCTACATGTACATGTAATTATCGTAACTCAGTACAACACTCATCAAATCACAAGTGAGAGACATTCATGTGCTTAGAATTTTTGAAAGTAACACATGCATGCAATCAAAATAAGAGGAGTGCTAACACTCACTTTTCGACTTATTAAAAAAAAAAACTCACTTTTCGACATTCACTCTCTTAGTAGGTGAAATTTATCCAGGTCTCACCATTTTACAAATGAGCCCCACATGAATCCCATTCAATGAAAGAGTGAGTGCTAGAAAGAGAGGGTTAGAGTGTTGCCAGAACCACTCATCAAAATAAAATTTAACAAGTAGGATGGGTCAGCAACAGCTTCATTTTATAACATTTAAAATTAAAGCTAGATTTGGCATATTGCTATTACACTTAGGGTGTGTTTGGATGGAGGGTTTAGGAGGGGAAGGGAGGGGAGGGTTCATTTTTCATTTTTAAATTACGGACACTGAATTTTTTTTTTTTTAAAGTTAACAAAATAACATGATAAACAATTATATAATACTTCAATCACACTGAAAAACATGTTATATAGTTCGTAATTTAAAAAAGAAAAGTGAACCTTCCTTTCCCTTCCCCTCCTAAACCCTCAATCCAAACACACCCTTAGTTTGGATGGTGATGAAAATGGAACAAAAATAACGAGGAAAGAAAATGCAGAGAAGATAAATTGAAACAATTTATATTTATTTGGATGCAGAGAACAACGAAAGGAAATTCAAAATTCCTCTTCTCTCAATTAGTTGAATAGAAAATGAGAGGATGTATATATAAATGACAAAAAGTACCCTATTAGTTAACATGTTAAATAAAAAACCATGATGCCGTGAGAGTGGCAGTGCTGTCGATGGCAGAAGGCCAAAAACCTGCCATATAACCAATGGCGCAGGCCATGACGGGCAACCCTTCACAAATTTCCTAAGGTGGTTGTTAAAACTTAAAAACTCTGACACACCATTCTACCATAGTGGCTACCATGACCACCATTTAACAACACTGGAGTATGTGTTTAATTCAGAAGCAATGACTTAAGGTCTTCAACTGGGAGTGGTTCTCTATGGGACTCACAGAATACGGACATAGAAAAAACACCTAGATCAAGGATACATACATAGATGGCAGGGGATGGAAATAGAAAAAAAGAAAGTGGAAGTCCCTGAATCTAAACTGTATCCAACTTCCATATGCAAAAGTTCTACTAAATTACCAACAATCTGTTAACCCACATGCATCAGAAACTATGTAAGAGAACAACCCAGTAACCAATCCAACTTATCAGAGTCCATATCAGCTAGTATCATGCCCCAACATCGGTAGTCTCCACAACACTCAGCTCAAGGGTTGTTCAACCTCTGGAATCCTTCCTCACAATCAAACTGCCATGGCCCATGATTGCTATGTTTGTAGCATGTCTTGGTTCGGAAGTGAAACGTCAAGACTAGGGGTAAAATTTGAAGGGTTTTTTTGGGTCATTTACCATGTTTAATATCGTCTACTAGTGTGGGGCACATATGTGGAATCCATTAGTCATATACCCTGTTAAGACCCATCTACATGTGCAGGGCCCAATGAACTACAAAAATATTGCCTTGTTTTTGTCATTTGATTACTATTTTCAAGGTTTTGTATAGGACATAATGAAAATTGAAAACAAACTCTTGCGGTATTTATCTTTTCCTATACAAATCTTTAAAAATAAGGAAACATTATTATAAATAAAAAAGGTGAAAATGAATGATGAAAATAAAGAATGATAACAGAAATTGAAATCGTTGAGTTTCATTTGCACCAAGAGTTCTAGCAATCTAAGCAATATATTTAAGGATAAGATTGAAGTATATTTGGGTAGAAGACAATCAAGACAAGCAAAGGAAGAAACATCAATTCACACTGTCAAGTTCAGTGCTAACAAATGTTTAATAAAAAAAAAGGCAATCAAGAAGTATGGAATCAGATTCCATAAAATGTTATATCAAAACACACACACCCACAATTAGTTACTAATATTAACAAATCACTAAGAAACTGTCAAAAATAAAACAAAGCACTTACAAAGGTCAGCATATCCTGAAGGTAGCTCCTGAATGGTGTTTGCATTGCCTGTCAAAAACAGATACAGAGGATACGAGCGCTCAAAATTTGACATTTATGCTCAGAACAATCAGAGACATGCTCTTCACGCAAGTGCATACCAAACAAGATATTTGGATCTTCTTTGATATGTTCAAATAAACAATACACAGATATAAAACCAAAGCATATTCACAGAAAATCACAACAGTACAGTGCACAAGTGGACATTTTGCAAAATTTGAATTGTCCTGCAGAGATTATGTCTGGATATTCAGTGACGGTGCAATGAAATAGAATACAAATTTGAATTTATTGTTTGGATAATTAACAATAAAATGGAATGAAATACAACAAAAAATAAACAATTTTCCGTTTTACACCTCCAAATTGGAGAAAGTAAAACGATGAATTGTTAATGATATAACCCTAGTTTAAATTACAAAAAAAAAAAGACTCCAGGTGGATCCAACTCTATCTAGTGGTTGTATAGGCATCAATTTGTTTTTTTACGTCTATAGAACCCCAATTTAGACAGCATTAGCTGCATTTCACTGCTATTTTAAGCAATTTAAAACCCACACATATTAAATGAAATGCATTCCACAACCGGAATTTCTATTAATTTAAACAATATAAACAATGAAACCCATCTCGTTAGTTGATTCTATTTCAATAAAATTCATCCATTTCTATCAATATAACCACATCCACAAGGACTTTCAATAAATTTTTGTTATTCTCTATGTAGCACTGACACTTTTGATGGAATTTGTGTCCGTCCTCTCACACCGTCTCACACCGACACAACAATGAAACACGTGATTAATTCAATTAATTCATTTTTTACCTGCATCTACGTGTGTGTCTGTGTTCGTGTAGTGCCAGTGCTTCATATGTTATTATTCTCAATCCCAATCTAAACAATAAAACCTAACTCATAAATTGATTCTATTACACTTCATTTCATCCATTTCTATCAATACAAACACACCCACAACAATTTTCAACCAATTTATCAAAACTCAACACAAACAATCAAACTTCATCTAGTTTCCAGCTAAAATTTGACAACAGCAACCAAAAACAAAAAATTCAATTTTTTTTTATTAAATTAACGAAAAACCAAACCAACCTGAAGATCTTCAGGAAGATACTCATGCTTCATGGAAAGATCAATAGCACGCTTAAGACGAGCATGACGAGCATCAACAACCTCCTTCGGGAGCCGATTCAAAGCCTCCTTAATATCCACGTCGTAATACGGATCATACAGATCATCATATCGTAACCCTAATTTCACAAATCCAATACAATTTCACAAATTAGGGTTTGAGAAAATGAAAAAACGAAATGAAGAATTAGGAAGATGAACGAACCGTATCTGCGAAGACGTTTGGAAACGGCTTTCATGTGTTGAGCAGCGAACCAGTTTTTCTTTGGATCTACAATCGCTTGTAGCAAAGACGCCATTGTTGAGTTCTCTCACTTCTCTTCGCTTTTGAGAATAATCGATGAAAATGAATTAAGTGCTTTTTTGTTCTGCGTTTTAAGCCCTAAAAATTCTCTCGGTCTAACACGACCAATTATACTCGCCCTACGACGTCGTTTTCTTTAACTATTTCAGATTAATTTTCTTTCTTTTAAAATTCTTTAATCAAA
>Ga0099826_10003377_pt1 | contig 10802 bp, 9 predicted proteins | sample Mtrugardesep15_FD_76830 | JGI IMG/M metagenome (GOLD analysis project Ga0099826, IMG submission 76830) | Root nodule microbial communities of legume samples collected from California, USA - M. trunc garden sep15 | ecosystem: Host-associated > Plants > Roots > Nodule | place: USA: California...
AAAAAGCGAAAAAAAAAAAAAAAAAAAAAAAAAAACAGAAGCGTTAACGGAGAAAGGAGAAGCATCATCAATGGTAGATGATGAATTGCCTCAGGAGTTTTTGGAACATCTAACCTTGCGTGGCCTACGATTGGATCTCATTGAACCTGGTCGTGTCGTCTTCTCAATGAACATACCTCCACGTTTACTCGTTCGTATCCTACACTATTCTTCTTTTTCTTCTGCTTTGTTTTTTAGACCAATATTAACTAATTAATTCGCAGAATTCAGGTAAGTACTTGCACGGTGGTGCTATCACTACTCTGGTGGATATCGTAGGCGCAGCCGCAATTCCAGCTGTTGGATTTCCATGGAATTCTGGAGTTTCCATTGAGATCAACATCTCATGCTTTGATGCTGCTTATGTCAACGAAGAGATTGAGATTGATGCTAGAGTTTTACGAATAGGAAAGGCTGTAGCTGTTGTAAGCGTAGAGTTCAGGAAGAAAAAGACTGGCCAAATTTTTGCTCAAGGGCGTCATACCAAATATATTCCGATTATAAGTAAAATGTGAAACGGAAACCAAATGTCAGAAGAAGATGTATGAACTTTTTGAGGTAGAAAACTATATTCTACCATGATTCAAATAAAAAATTCCATTGAACATTCATTTCTCAGGTGATAGGATTGGATTTTTCTCGGGTCTTGTTTGTGTTTCATTTATATCAATCTTGTAAGAAATATGATTCCGTTTATTTTGTGAAAATATCTTCAGTTTTCACTTTTTAAATTTTGTGTTAATTTCGATTGCCAATAGACAGACAATAGACCTTAAAGTGAACAATTGTTTGATTATTTTCCCAAATGCATCGTCCATTGCTTATTTTTTTTAAATAATTTGTTTCATCGTCCATAGCTAAATAGTTTAATTTACGAATCTTATATTCTTAATCGAAAGTGCTAACAAGTGAGTTAGGGTATTGTCATCTAAAAATAATACTAACTTTTATATTAAAAATTGCATATTTATGACTTTTATATTTAACTTGTATTTTCAAAACAATTTTTATTTTATTTTATCGATTCCTTAAATAAAGTCTTTATGACACTCGTTAGTAGGACTCTTTCTTATTATCATGTTAAAATGAACACATGATTTAAAAAATGAAAATAGAAAACATCCGACAAAGTAAACATGGTCTCATAGTTGTACTTTCATCAATGTTTACTTTTCAATTCGATATAGTTGAAAACAAAACCTCGGATATCCTTAGTATTTGGTTGCTTTGGGTGATGGGTATTTGCATCCACATAATTTATACAAGAGAAAAGCTAAGAACACAATTTTTCTAACTTGTATCTTGTTCGGTTATTTAGAGCAAGTTGAATTGATAGTTTCGATGTTGTGATTTGCTTTTCTTAAAGCAAGTTACCATAGATTGTTTGTTGTCATCTATAATTTAATTGAAAGATAAGTAAAATATAATCAATAATTATTATAAACATATCGTCTTATTTTTTTAACAAAACAAACACTTAAAGAAAAAATAACCCCTATAAAAACACTATAAAAAAGAAAATGGTCGTATCGTCTTAATTTGTTTAAAATATGAAAATAACCCCTATAAAAAAGAAAACATTGATTTTGTCCATGTAATTTTAGACTCTTCATATTCAGCCCTTTACATGGGCCATTTTCCGACCTCGCACAAATTATAAGGGCTATTTGAAGAATACTTTTTTTAACAAACATTGATCCATTTAATACTTTTTTTTAAGTGTTAGATTGAGAAAAATTTGTACTTATTAAATGTCTAATTGTTAGACTCGCTTAAAAACTCCTAAATGGAGAAATTATGATTGTGGACGCCGTATCTTATTCCAAAGAATTTGGTTGGTTTAGATTCTATCTAAAATACAAACAAATATTTTTTTTAATCAATCAAATGATTTAGATTAAGTTGAATAATTGAATAGATCAAGTTAACTATTGCTTTTGCACACCTCTTGAAACAAACAAGAAGAACTATGCATAAACCGTTTAATTTCTTGTCTTTTTTTTTTTTTTTGAAAGAGCAAAAAAGACATTCCATTAAAATAATAGAAGCACAAGATGTGCCAACACCAAACAGGACAACAAAAACAAAATAAATGTTCCAAATATGATCTGCTAACACGTCCAACTAAACAAAATTAACTATCCTTCCCACAATACAAAAGAAAACAAACAGACTAAAATGCTGCATCACAGCAAATAACAGCAGAATTTTTATTTGTCTTTTATTTGACTGGACTAACTTCTTGTCTTGGGTTCATTTTTTATTTTAATTTTTTAACTTTATTACCATCTTATCTAGACCGAGGGGACAGTGTGAAGTGAAGTGTTATCCTTCTTTATATCATTTTTGTATTGTGGAAAAAAAGCTACTATAAGTTAAAAGTGAATGCTGCTAAAAAAAAATAACAGAATGGGAAAAACAGTAGCGTCAACAGATTTGGAATCAATGAAGAGATACTTGCAGAAAGAAGAAGCATCAACAGTAGATGATGAATTTCCTCGGGAGTTTTTGGAACATCTAACCTTGCGTGGCCTACGATGGGATCTCATTGAACCTGGTCGTGTCGTCTTCTCAATGAACATACCTCCACGTTTACTCGTTTGTATCCTAGCTACATTATTCATTTTCTTCTGCTTTGTTTTTTAAACCAATGTTAACTAATTAATTTGCAGCAGAATTCAGCTAAGTACTTGCACGGTGGTGCTATCACTACTCTGGTGGATATCATAGGCGCGGCCGCAGTTCCAGCTGCTGGATTTCCGTGGTGTTCTGGAGTTTCCATTGACATCAATGTCTCATGCTTTGATGCTGCTTATGTCAACGAAGAGATTGAGATTGATGCTAGAGTTTTACGAGTAGGAAAGGCTGTAGCTGTCGTAAGCGTAGAGTTCAGGAAGAAAAAGACTGGCCAAATTTTTGCTCAAGGGCGTCATACCAAATATATTCCCATTACCAGTAAAATGTGAAACTGAGACCAAAGGACAGAAGAAGATATATGCACTTTCTGAAGTAGAAAACTCTATTCTACCATGATTCAAATAAAATATTCCATTTAACATTCATTTCTCAGGTGATAGGATTGGATTTTTATCGGGTCTTGTTTCTGTTTCATTTATATGATTCCGTTTATTTTGTGAAAATATTTCAGTTTTCACTTTTTTAATTGTGTTAATTTCGATTGCCAATAGACAATAGACCTTAAAGTGAACAATTGTTTTACTATTTTCCCAAATGCATCGTCCATAGCTTTTTTAAAAAAAATATTTGTTTCATCGTCCATAGCTAAATAATTTAATTTAGGAGTCTTATATTCTTAATGGAAAGTGCTACAAGTGATCTAGGGTATTGTCTAAGCATCTAAAAATAGTAACTTTTATATTAAAAATTGCATATTTATGACTTTTATATTTAACTTGTATTTTCAAAACAATTTCTTTTTTATGAATTCCTTAAACAAAGTCCTTATGACACTTGTTAGTATGACTCTTTCTTATTAGCATGTTAAAATGAACACATGATTAGCATGTGTCCTTGTGGTGGAGGATGTCGTGCAACATCCGTGGAGGGGTTGGTATGGGAGTGGGGAGTTGGTTTGAGGATAACACTCGTTGGGTAGTCGGTGGACGGCCGTGATACTTACTTTTGGAATGATAATTGGGTGGACGGAATTCCACTTCGGATCAAATTTTGCCGCCTCTTTGATTTGGTTATGCATCGTGAGCGTTCCGTGGAGGAGATGTCATCGTTAGGGTGGGAGGAAGGAGGGAATGCGTGGGTGTGGAAGAGACGTCTCTTAGCGTGGGAGGAGGAGAGTCGGAGGGAGTGTATTTCTCTGTACATAACATTGTTTTGCAGGACACTATTACTGATAGATGGAGGTGGATGTTAGACCTTATTCATGGCTATTATGTGCGTTGAACTTATCATTTTCTCACGACATCAGATGAACGGTGGATAAGGGCTTCATTGATGATGTATGGCATAAACAAGTACCTTCAAAGGTCTCTTTGTTCGCTTAACGCTTACTCAAATATCGGATTCCTACAAAGAAAATTTTTGTTCGTCAGCGTGTTCTTCAACAAACAGACACGATGTACGCGGGAGCCTGTGGCCACTACGAGACGGTAGACCACCTTTTTATCAGTTGTGATGTCTTTGGTAGCATATGGTATTTGGTCTGTAAGTGGCTAGACATTGATTTTGTTTCTTTTGGTGCGATTCGTGATCACTATGCTCAGTTTACTCGTATGACGGGTTTATCGTGACTTACATATTCATCTTTGAAAGTAATTTGGCTGGCGTGTGTCTGAGAAATATTAAAGGAAAGGAACAATTGTGTCTTTAACAATGCGATAACTGATTCTCACATCATCTGGATAAAATAAAGTTGAATTCTTTCTTGTGGTTGAAATCTAACAAGCTTCTATCACTTTTTGTTATTATGACCGGTGGCAACGACCACTGCTTTGTTTGGGTCTTTCACTGTAATATTTTCCGCACTTTCCATTGTTGGTGTCCTCTTAGTTAGGCGCCACTAACTTTGTATTTGTTTTAGTATTTCACTTTCAACACTCCTTATGCGGGGTGATTCATTTCTGATTTTAGTAATATATTTCATTTTGACTTCTTCAAAAAAGAAAACGTCTAACAAAATAAACATAGTCTCATAGTTGTACTTTCATCAATGTCTACTTTTCAGTCCTAGTCCCATATAATACGTACTTAAAGTTTGTTTATTTTGAAAAAACAATCTAAAATTGGATTTGAGCGGTTTTCATTAACGTCAATTTTATTCGGCTTAGTGCGATTTTTTTTATATTTTTTTTTATTGGTTTTCGGTTTTAATTTGGGAACACTGTAGTTTCCTTACAATTAAAAAAGTCAATTAGAAGAAAAAAAGTCAATGTTTCAATGAACGAGAATAGAATGGGAAGAACAGAGTTGGAATCAGTGAAGAGGTACTTGGAGGAGAAAAGAGAAGCATCAAAGCTAGTAGATGAATTTCCTCAAGAGTTTTTCTTAGATCTAATCTTGCGTGGCCTACGCTTGGATCTCATTGAACCTGGCCGTATCGTTTTTTCAATGAACATACCCCGACGTTTACTCGTTCGTATCCTACCTGCTCTCTTCATCTTCCTCTGTTTCTCTTTCCCTGATATATTGTTTTTTTACCTAAATTAATTAATTGATTAATTCGCAGAATTCAGGTAAATACTTGCACGGTGGTGCTATCACTACTCTGGTGGATGTGATAGGTGCAGCCGCAATTCCCGCCGCTGGATTTCCGTGGGAGTCGGGAGTTTCCGTAGAGATCAATGCATCATGCTTGGATGCTTCCTATGTCAATGTTCGTATCTTTCTATCTATTTTTATCTTATGTTGTTCTAAAATGCATAAGATTAGTGTGTGACACTGACAAGTGGTAGATACTTGAGTCTCTTAACTATTTAGTTTAAAATTTGATCTTTAGCCGGTGTGTGGAAAAACATTTGTTAAGAGATGTCAACCCTTAGAGAGAATCTTAGTTACCTCAAGAGATTAGTGTTTGCATACCTTTGTATCGTCAATGCATTGACAACTGTTGGATACTTCACAATATAAGCAAATTTTGATTTTTCTCTTTTGAAAAAGTTAAACTAACCCAGACAAATTGGCATCGGGGAGAATCAATGTTTTTGAAAATGAGCACACTCCAAAGTCCCAAGTCAATATACCAAACTTAAAATCTAAATTGTCTGATTTTGATCCAACATACCAGGTCAAAACTCTATTTATGTTTTTTTTATTGTCCAACATTGCTTACTTAGTCTGAAGTGAGGGAATGGGAAGACAAGACATAATTGAAAGAGTGAATGTTCTAAATCCATTGGTCATTCATTGAAAGTTTATATACAAGTATGTACAATAGATAGCTGCCAAGTCCAACTAAGCTGACAGAATCATTCTCTAACATAACTGAAAGTAACTAATCATAGCTGATTAACCAACAGAAAGCAAATCATTAATATTACTTTCAACTTTTGACATGATACATTGATATTATTTGTGATATCAAATACATAATTTGAGGAATAGGAGATTCTTTTCCTGGTTTCCTATATTGGATCTGTGTGAATTGTGATGAATATATCACATCAATAGTTTTTTTTTTTTTTTTTAAATTCCCTATGACTTGTGTAATTGTAGGAGGAGATTGAGATCGATGCTAGAGTTCTACGAGTAGGGAAGGCTATGGCTGTTATAAGCGTGGACTTCAGGAAGAAAAAGACTGGCCAAATTTTTGCTCAGGGGCGTCATACCAAATATATTCCTTTTATCAGTAAAATGTGAAACTGAGAACAAATGACAGAAGAGGATATACAAAACTTTTGAGGTAGAAAACTCCCTCTATTTGACCATGATTGAAAAAAAACAATTCCATTTAACATTCATTTCTCAGGTGATTGGACTGGGATTTCCATTAGGTTTTGTTTCTATTTTTCATTCATATCATTCTTGCGAGAAATATTAGAGTTGTGCTTTTATCAATGTTTGGTTTTCTCAGTTCCATATAGACGAGAACAAAGCCACGAATAAGTGATTTTGAGTATCCTTACAATAGTAGGGTTGGGCATTTGGACCCATTGTAACATAGTGTATACAAAGGAAATGGTGGCTTATACCATAAATGGTCTGTGTAATAATTCTCATAATTGTGTTGTTGATAAATTATAAATAGTTGTAAACGGATGTGAATCTTTTGGGTTTGATGAAACAACAAGGATGTGAATCTCATCTCAAAAAACAAGGATGTGAATCTTTGTCACTTAATTTGTCTCATTGCAATTATTTAGTTTAGTTGTTTTATTTGCACCCTTACATTTCATTCAAGGTTTATTATAAACATCAGATTACATTTGCTACTACATTCAATAACTTTGTAAATGTGAAATTAGTGGATTCAACATTTTAAGGGGATTGAATAGCTCAACTGATTTGAGGTAGAGTTAAAAGAATTGAAGAATTTAAAGGACTGAGGTTGAAAGAAAGAGAAAATATTAACATAACATGATTCATATTATGATTCAACATTATCATTCAATTCTTTTAACTGTACCTCAAATATATCAAGACTAACACTCTTTGAGGTGAGAAAGTGTGAAGATAGAACATGATTGAAAGAATGAAGGTTCTAAATGCAATACTTTAATTGAGTTTATATATAAATACGTGCAATAGCTAGCTGCCCAAACTAACTAAGTTAACATAATCATTCACTAACATAACAGAAGGTGGCTGATCATAATTCATAACTGATTTACCAACAAAAATCAAATGAATGATAATACTCCTTTCAATTTTGACATGTATGGCTTTTATATGTCTTTTATATGTGATATCAAATACTAGTACATAATTTGAGGAATAGGAGATTATTTTCCTGGTTTGAGATCGATGCTAGAGTTCTACAAATTGGATATGCAATAGCTGTTTTAACTTCTAAGTGTGGAGCTTAGGAAGAAAAAGACTGATCAAATTTTTGCTAGGGGCCTTATACCAAATATCTTCCCGTTACTAGTAAATTTTTGTTTGTTTAACTTTTTTTAAGAAGATTGTTTGATTTTATATCTATTTTTTGTAAAAAGAAAAACTTTATATCCCATTAATTTTATTATTAAAAGAAGCTTTATATACATAGTAATCCCATTTCAAAAATTGGAAGTGAAATAATAAACATTTATTGTCATTTAATCATGAACAATGATAATTTCTTTCCCTTTAATCAATTTGTTTTTATATGAACATGAAAATAACCTGAAAACCAAAGTGAACGCCCAAAACAAACTGAGAGAAACAAGAAGAAAAAAACAACACAATGGCGAAAATAGAAGAAAGGATCACAGATTTAGAATCAGTGAAGAGGTACTTGGAGAATAAAGGAGAAGAATCAGCATCAATGGTAGACGATGAATTGCTTCCGGATTTTTTGGGACATCTAGTCGTAGGTGGCTTACACCTTGATCTCATACAACCTGGCCGTATCGTTTTCTCAATGAAGATACCTCCACATTTACTTGTTTGTATCCTACTTTTCTCATCTTTTTATCTTTCCCTAATAATAACATTAATGGATTTTGTTCTTTTTCATTTATTTGCAGAATTCAAGTAACTACTTACACGGTGGTGCCATCACTACTTTGGTGGATCTGGTAGGCGCAACCGCAGTTCCCACCGCGGGATTTTCATGGAGTTCAGGAGTTTCGGTCGAGATCAATGTCTCATGCTTGGATGCTGCATATGTCGATGTTCGTATCAATCTATCTATTTTCTATTCTTATTTACTATCAAAACTCGTATGAAACATGAGAATGTTAAAAATTTTTACTTCATTTTACCAACACAAAGTAAATGAGTGATATCAAATACTACATAATTTGAGGAATATGAGATTCTTTTCTTGGTAAAATATCGGACTTGTGAGATGAAGATATCACAACATTATTATTTTTTATAATTCTCTATGGCTTATGTGATGATAGGAGGAGATTGAGATCGATGGCAGAGTTCTACGAGTAGGAAAGACTATAGCTTTTATAAGCGTGGAGTTGAGGAAGAAAAAAACTGGCCAAATTTTTGCTCAGGGGCGTCATACCAAGTATATTCCCTTTATCAGTAAAATGTGAAACTGAGAATATAGTATAGAAGAGGATTTATGACATATTTGAGGTAGAAAATTCCCTCTTCGTCCATGATTCAAAAAACTATAAAAGATTGGATGGGAAATTCCATCGGGTTTTGTTTTTGTTTTCATTAATATCATTCTTGCCAACTGATTGAGTTATTTTGATTCGATTCTGACTAAAATAAGATTGAATCAAACGCTTCAGATTGAGTTGAATCATCATGTTAATCGAGTCAATTTGTACTTGCGGACTCCTCTACTTTTAAGAATTTGTTTGTTTTAGATTTTGAAGCCAATTTAAAATCTTGTTGAGTGGCAGGAAGAGGCTGCTTCTAAAAACCTTGGAATTTTCGTCTTGTGACTCATTTTTTCAATTATGTGGTGAAACTAATCTCAAATAGAAAGAGTTTAAGAGGTCATTTGTTACATAGATTTTTTTAAAAAAATATCACTTCTAATAGTAAAGGTGGAGATACCTTTACTTAAATTTAATATTTCAATTGTATCTATATGTTGTCCTACCTCTATATAAGATTAGTCGGTGTTCTTCCTTCACAAAAGAACCATTCTTCTTTGCACAAGAAACTTTTGGAAGAGATGCTATATGAAAGGGTGAATGAAGTTTTTGTGTAGCAAATTAACTATGAATTCTCCAATCAGATTGTTTAATAGGTCCAATATTGAATTTTGGTCTTGTCATGTGATGACTCCCAGTCATAACAGATATTTATTGTCTTTCCAGAGTCCTTTTAGTAGGATTTCTAGGATTTCCAGAGGGCTATAGTTGAGTTTTACTAAGAGTTTGGAAAAGTCCTTTTGTGTTAAAAATATCTGTAATACTTTAAATTTCTCTAACCATACAACTCTGTAGTGTGTTGTATCTTTTGGTATAAGCCAAACAAGTTCTTCTATCTAGAAAAGTGTCACAATGAATGTTGTTGAGAAAAGTCAAGGCAACGTGAAGAAATCAACACTAAACATTTGGGGGCACTTCTATCCCAAACGTCGGGTGTACCTTTGCAAATGCAAGGCGTTTCATTGTGATACTTGGAGCCTGCAATCCCCATGGTAGAGGCAGAGCATTTACATGTGGGTTACGCGCGGTGTTCCACCAAAGACGTGAGCCACTTGTCCATCCAATGCGAGTTTGCCAATTGTCCAAACCGAGGAAACGAGTCACTCCAGCACAAAATATTTACCTCTATTTAGGTTAAGCTATAATAGACTGAAGGGGTTTCGGATTTTTAAGGCTATTAATTGCGATTTGAAGGCAGAAGATGACGATTTTCACCTAGCTAAAAAGTATCTATCACTCCATCCCACAGTATATGTCATCCTAGCTAAAAAGTAGTCTCATTTTGTCTGCCGTTTTACGGTATCAATGAAACACTTGTTGTTTATTTTAGTATTATACATCACTTACGATTTACTCTTTTTTTTCTCAATTCTTTTAATTTATCTTTCTCACACTACATATTATAATGATTAATTGTGTAAAACAACATTTTTTTTCTTTCTTTCAAACATATAATTTTGACCTTGTTTATTCAAACCTAATGAGCAATTTATATCATAAATAACTAAAAACCTAAGGGGCAGCTCAGTGGAGTGTTATCCTTTTTTATATCGTCTTTTTGTTATATATCTTCTGCCTCTGAAGAAAATTTGGTTCTTATGTGCCGAACAAGTGATTTCCCAGTTATGAAAACTTTGTACAAATATAACAATGTTAACCAAAAGTAGTGAAAGTGAAATAATGAACATTTATTGTCCTATAATTATTATTGATTATGAACATGAACATAAGTTAGAAGGCCCAAGTGAACGTGCTAAACAAAGGAACAAAAATAGAATGGGAAAAGCAGAAGCAAGAACAGAGTTGGAATCAGTGAAGAATTACTTGGAGAAAAGAGGAGAAACAGCATCCACAGTAGATGCATTGCCTCCTAAGTTTTTGGAACATCTAATCTGTCATGGCCGGATGTTGATTCACTGCAGTTGGTAGAATCACGCAGTCACGCATTCAACCCACTTTCAACCACTTGATGCATCCAATGGTTCAAATTACCTTTTTCGTTATTTTCCCAATTACACACAATCT
>Ga0099826_10003379_pt1 | contig 10800 bp, 13 predicted proteins | sample Mtrugardesep15_FD_76830 | JGI IMG/M metagenome (GOLD analysis project Ga0099826, IMG submission 76830) | Root nodule microbial communities of legume samples collected from California, USA - M. trunc garden sep15 | ecosystem: Host-associated > Plants > Roots > Nodule | place: USA: California...
CATGAAACAGTTTTAATTTTTAAAGTTGAGTGAATAAAAAACTTTATAGTAGAATGCTAATATGCTATGTTATTTTAAGCAATGAAATTGTGTTGAACCATTTGACGGTGGGTAAATGAATATACCGTGGAATCACATACATCAAGCTAAGCTTCCAACATTAAGGGTTCAGTACCCATAATAACCATTTAGTAAATATTATCATTTATTCACAATAAGATAATATTATCACACTCACACGCATAGCAAGTTGGTTCGCAACAAATTAACTAAAATTTCCCGCCAACAAAAAACGATGGCTATAAAACAAACACAATGCATGTTAAGTGTGATTCATTGAGTTAGTGATATTTTGTTACATCAAACAAAAATGAAGAATGGAAAACGAAACCCACTTTCAGATCTAACTAATTCTTCAACCCATTTTTCATCTTCATCTTCAATCATGAGGTAACATTAATTACTACTTTTCCTTATCCATTTACATTAATTAATCATCTTCTCTTCTTAATTAACTCTTAGGAAAACACGTTTGGATCCACTTCATGTTGTTAAGCCATTAACAACACTTCCTTCCACAAAGAATCCAAAGAAGGAACTAGCACTCCGCACTCCGTTAAATGTTCGATGCAGAAAGGTATCTTCTGTTTAAAATAGCATTTCAATTCAAATTGGAATTGTGTCTATTATTGTTCACAGTTTGATTCGTTTTTTCCCACAAATTTAATGGATATTTTGCTATAATTTGTTTCAATTTGTTTTTTCAGAAGCAGCGTGTTATGCCTAATGAACAAGTTGAATTTGAAGATTTCATTGAGAAACAGAAGGCATACTATAAGGAGATTGATGAATTCGAACTCGAGGAAGAGGAGGTTGAATCTGTTGATGGGTGATTGATATAATATTTTAGTACTTAATATCAGACGAATACATAAATGTAGTCAATTAATTGTTGATAACTTGATATAGTATAGTACTCTTCAAAATTATCAATTTCCTAATTAGGTTGTAATCAAGGAAAAAGTTGTTTAACCTTAGCAATTAATTACACTATCTTGTTTTACTTTTATGATAAATTTGTAGTTTGAGAATTTTTTAGTATATGTTTACAATTCAAACCTTGCTATAAATGAATATCTTGACATGTTTTACATTTATTTACCTAATGAAAAAAGATACAATATCATTAGGCATAATTTTGAAAATGTAGATGGATAATTACACACTCATACATATATGTATTATTATAGATACACATTACTAATTTTCAGTTGATTTTTCTGCAATTGGTTCTGATCTGTCCATTGCTTCCTGTGAGGGGTTTGATCTTGCTCATTTTGACCATACCCTTGGCGAAGGCTTTAAAAAATTTAGCATTATCAGTAGCATATTTCTTTACCAGATTATCAGTAGAGCTTCCATTGAATAGCTCCTGGTCTGAATGGAGAAGAACCTTTTTAGCTAGTAAATTCTTGAAGTATAGGTTATCGAAATGAGTCGGTGTTTGATGGTCGAGGGGTTCGAGCACATTGTCGTTTCCACTTCTGGGGCATTTGTTTTGTAGAGACTTTCTAAATGAGGAGTCAACGTTGGAGTCGTTGTAGATGTGTGCTCGAAATTGTACACATCTAGCTAGACCAATTGTATGTGCACCTGTTATACAAGATATACTCAAGTGAATTGAAACATTTTACCATTATTGAATATTAATTGAATGCCATTCTTCTTCCAGAGAGTTTTTGAATAAAGTAGTGATCATGAATCATGATAGAGCATTAGTTGGAATACTATGGTACCTGAAAGAGCCACCAAGTCCTTAGCTGAGAGCCCTTGGTTTGCAAAATTTGTTTTGAGAGCACTTAGATTGAGAAAGGGTGCAGGAATTGAGTTATTGGCATCAGACCTACTAGCTGTGATTGAATCCCTTCTTCCCAAGCCTACATTCCATGAAGGGCCTCCTAGCTGTAAATTCCAACAACCATATAACCCTTTATAGATAAAATAAATCACTCTGATGAAGAGGATAGTGTTGTATCATTATGCTATTGGGATATGATGTTACATAATAGACGTTATATATTTTGATGCACAAATTTACATCAAAATTCCACAGTAATCTAGAGGGCTAACATGGTTCACATACGTGGTTAATTGAGTTTAGTGGGTGGTTAATTGAATATAACAATGTGTTCCAATTCATTAACCATCCATTTAACACAATTAACACATATGTTGTTGAATTTTGATGTCAAATTCATGTCAAACATAACTCACATGAACAACAGAGTCTCGGGCAGCCAGGGTAAGAATATCAGCACAGGACACAACTCCTGGGCATGCTTTTTCCACTTGGGCTTTGATGTCATCAATCACGTTGAATCCTCTAGCTGAATTATTGTTAGCTGCTGCTGTTTTTTCTCCTATGAAACTGCTTGTATCATCCAAAAGTATTGATGCATCACACCCCTTAATGATCATTGCGTTAAATGGGACCAAATTAAGTGAAGGAGAGAATTAAAATCAAGTTAAATTAATATGTATATAGTTTATATAGTATATACTCACGTTTACAAAGCAGTCATGGAAATGCAATCGAAGTAAAGAAGCTCCTATGCGAGTTTCTTTCTTAATGGCATTTATGACTCCTTGGTTCACTATCGACAACAGTTCCGGGCAGCTGCTGCCGTAGAAGTCTGTAGGTAACTTCTTTTTGCCATCTGCTTCAGATATTGCAGAAGCAGCAACAAGAACAAATAAGAGAAAGTAGTAAGAAGCCATGTAAGCTATATAGAGAACACTAAAATGAACAAAATTGGTGCTTTCTCTTTTATAGTACTAGTATACATGAAGGATAGAGTTGGTTATAATTATTATCACTTAATCGAACTAATATCCAATTTGAATTAATTTTACGTAAAAATAAAGACCATGCTAGTCTTATCAAATGATTAAAGTTGTGTGGTATCTTAATCACCAAAAAAAACTTGTGGTATATTCAATTACCCGACAAAACAAAAACAATGTCGCTACTATTTGTAAGTGTAGCATTATTGAATAAAAAAAGTGTGTATTATTGGTTATGAATATAAAATAAACTAAAGGAAACAATTATTGACTGGTTGGTTGAAATGTCGTTTTTAGCATTTTGTTTTTACTGCTAAAAAGTAGTAGTGCCTATAATGTAGTAACTTTGCATGGATTCCTCGACAGGGGATCGATGTCATTTTGACATTTTGTGGTAGGTAGGTTCGCTAAAAAAAATAGGAGTATTATAGTAACTGTTTTGGTTTACATCGGAAGAAAAATGCAGACTATTTAAAAAATTGAATTACATGAATTTTAGTGTCTCAAGCACATAAATATTTAAAAAGAATAGGAGTATGTTATTATAGTTAACATTTATAAACATTGGAGTTAATTAGGCTCTCTTTTGTAAGGAAAAAAAAGAAAGATAGATAAACATTTAACTTTTGCTTTTATTATCCTGTAGGAATTCTTGGTAGAATGGTGAAGGTATTTGAACACTCTAAGTGTAGAGGATGAATTTAAACTTGAAGGAGACCCATATAATTATAGATTTTTTTATATGAATATAATTTTATTATATGGAGGAGAAAGTTGACATTGTTTGTCATCCTTATCTTTATTATCTAATCCTAGATTTTGGACGCCAAAGCATTTGAGCCGTTGATTTCAATGCAAATTGATCAGCACACATCACGAGAAGCATTAAAACCTTGATTGTAATTCCTAAACCAACTTACTTTGGGTGCCAATCCGTTGATTTCAATGGCTAATGACTGCACACGTTATAAGACACATTTCAAATTCAAATTTCCCCCCAAATTGTCTTTAACTAACCACCCTTTGTCACACCTTTACATCTTCCATACATGCATTAATTGATTGTGTGTTTTGCATGCATGTGTGTATTTCCCATGCATCTTCCATACCCCTCAAAATTCAAAATTTCCTAATTAGGTTGTAATCAAGGGAAAAGTTGTTTAACCCTAGCAATTAATTACACTATCTTGTTTCACACATGTGATAAATTTGTAGCTTGAGACTATTTTAGTATATATGCTTACAATTCAAACCTTGCTATAAATGAATACCTTGCCATGTTTTTACATTTATTTGCCTAATGAAAAAAGATACAATATCATTAGGCATAATTTTGAAAAGATAGATGGACAATTACACACATATATATATTTATTTAGATACACATTACTCACTAATTTTCAGTTGCTTCTTCTGCAATTGATTCTGATTTGTCCATTGTTTCCTGTGAGGGGTTTGATGCTACTCATTTTGACCATGCCCTCGGCAAAGGCTTTGAAAAATTCAGCATTATTAGTAGCATATTTCTTTACCAGATTATCAGTAGAACTTCCAATATTGAACAACTCTTGGTCTGAATGGAGAAGAGCCTTTTTAACTAGTAAATTCTTGAAGTATAGGTTATCAAAATGAGTCGGTGTTTGACGGTCGAGGGGTTCGAGCACATTGTCATTTCCACTTCTGGGGCACTTGTTCTGTAGAGACTTTCTAAACAAGGGGTCAACGTTGGAGTCATTGTAGATATGTGCTCGAAATTGTACACATCTAGCTAGACCAATTGTATGTGCACCTGTTATTCACAATACACTCAATTGAATTAAAAAATAGTACTAATATTGAACATTAATTGAATGCTAAATTCTTCTTCCTGAGAATTTTTTAATAAAGTAGTGGTCATGAATCATAATAAAGCATTAATAGGAATACTGTGGTACCTGAAAGAGCCACCAAGTCCTCAACTGAGAGCCCTTGGTTAGCAAAATTTGTTTTGAGAGCACTTAGATTGAGAAAAGGTGCAGGAATTGAGTTATTGGCATCAGCTCTACTAGCTGTGATTGAATCCCTTCTTCCCAAGCCTACATCCCATGAAGGGCCTCCTAGCTGTAAATTGCAACAACCATTCAACCCTTTATAGATTAATTAAATTTCTCTAATTAAGGGCATAGTATCAAATTGGGATATGAAATTACATATGACAGAAATAATAGTCTGATTATTTACATTAAAATTCGATAATAATTTAAATGGTTACTGCAGTACACATATGTGGTTAAATGTGTTTAATGAGATCTTTAATGAATATAACAAGGTGTTGCAATTCATTAACCTCTCATTCAACACAATTAACCACGACTTTCACGTGTATATTTGAACACCTAAAAATTATGTTTATTTGTACACTGGAAAGTCGTGGTTAACGACAATCATAGTGGTAGTTAATTGTTTTATGGATAGTTAATGAGTCGTAACACCTTGTTATATTTATTAACGACATAATTAGCCACATATATTTAAAATGTGTTAACCATCTACTATAATGATGTGGACTACTTTTATAACATAACTTACATGAACAACCGAGTCTCGAGCAGCCAGAGCAAGAATATCAGCACAGGACACAACCTTAGGGCATGCTTTCTCCACACTGGCTTTGATGTCATCAATCACGTTGAATCCTCTAGCTGAATTATTGTTAGGTGCTGCTGTTTTTTCTCCTATGAAACTGCTTGTATCATCCAACAGAATTGATGCGTCACACCCCTTAATGATCATTGCGTTAAATGAAGCCAAGTTAAGTGAAGCATGGGATTAAAATCAAGTCAATAATGTATTATCATATCATATACACTCACATTTACAAAGCAGTCATGGAAATGCAATCGAAGTAAAGAAGCTCCAATGCGAGTTTCTTTTTTAAGAGCATTTACGACTCCTTGGTTCACTATAGACAACAATTCCGGGCAGCTGCTACAATAGAAGTCTGTAGGTAACTTCTTTTGGCCATCTGCTTCATATATTGCAGAAGCAGCAACAAGAACAAATAAGAGGAAGTAGTAAGAAGCCATGTAAGCTATACAGAGAACACAAAAATGAACAAAATTGGTGCCTTCTCTTTTATAGTACTAGTATACATGAAGTATACAATTCGTGATGTGACAATACGTGGTGTGAGCATCAACTTAACAAAAAATCGAACCAATATCCTATTTGAATTGCTTTTACGTTAAAATAAAAAACATGCTAGTCTTATCAAATGATAAAAGATGTGTGGTATATTAATCAACAAAAAAAACTTGTGGCATATTCAATTACCAGACAAAAAAAAAATGTTGCTACAATCTATTTTTTTAAATAAAAACCATGCTAGTCTGTTTTTTTTAAGGAAAAAAAAAATGCTTGTCTTTTCAAATGATAAAAGTTGTGTGGTATATTAATCAACAAAAAAAACTTGTGGTATATTCAGTTACCCGACAAAAAAATAATGTCGGTATATGTGTAGCATTATTGAATCAAAAAACGTGTGTAGGATTAGTTATGAATATAATAAAGGTTAAATGTGTATTTAGTCGCTATAAAATTATAAGATTTCAAATTTAGTTCTTATAAAAAATTTACTTATTTTTAGTTCCTATTTCTATTTTATAAGGACTTTTTTGAAGGACTAAAAATATCCATTTTTTGTAATTTTTTTTTAAAATATGGATTATTTTTATAAACCTCAATATTACAGAGGACTAAAATTATCATTAAAATTTTATAAGAACTAAACTTAAAAACCCGTAATTTTGTAGGGATTAAAAACATATTTAACCAATATAATAATAAACTAAACAAACAATTATTGACTGTTTTGTTGAAATGTCATTTTTAGCATTTTGTTTTTACCGCTAAAAAGTAGTGCCTATAATTGAGTTCTTTTTGCATGGATTGCACAATCAATGTCATTTTGTGATAGGAAGGGTCCCTAAAAAATAGAAAGGCGCCATGCGTGGATAAGGAAACTTCAAAAATTGTTTTGGTTTACATCGCAAGAAAAATCCAGACTATTTAAAAAAATTGAATTACATGAATTTTAGTGTCTCAAGCACATAAATATTTAAAAAGAATAGGGGTATGTTATTATAGTAACTGTACATGTGTAATATATCTTTCCTTAATACACAGTAACAAACTGGTGGTATAAGTCTACACCGATAACAAATGAAGTGGTGGTATAGGTGATTTCTCATAATTTTTTTGATGTCACTTAGAGCTTGTTTGGCCAGCCTTTTTTTACAACTTCACATCTCCTTAAAAGAAAAAACTAGACCAGACAATATTTTAGAAAAAAGCAGCTTGTTTACAAAGAATAAACCCAAACAAAAATTGACCAAAAAAAAAAACCAAACAAAAAATCCTTATACAAAAGGTGTTGACAATTACTTTCAAATGATTTTCCGAGATTTTTGTTAAATCGATTCCTTTCATGCCATTTGATGCGACATTTGATTATTTTGTTTTTTATTTTAGTCTATCTCTTATTCCTTTCATGCCATTTGATTATTTTGTTTTTTATTTTAATCTATCTCTTAATCCGTCCGTATCAAAAGGCGGGGTCTTGAGGAAGCAACATATGACATATCCACGACAAACCAATAGACGAGGACTTGAAGGTGCGACAAACTCAAGCCAAACCAATCAACTAGGTCTTGAAGAAGCAGCAAAACTATGTTAAACCAATCGCGTGTGGTTTTGTAATAATTTTTTTTTATAGATTTTCAAGGGTCTTGCATGTCGTAATGATATTGGTTAAAGAATCCCTTAATAGAAATTTTATCGTAAAAATACAAATTTTTTACTTTTGTTTTATCAATAATTACATCACATTTTAATTCAAATCTATTTATTTTAAAACTTTAATTAATGTCCCAAAGACACTCGTTAACATTCTTCTATTTTTAATAATAAATAATATGTTAAATTACACTGTGAGTCCTTTAAATTTGAGGTTTGTAATATATTGGTCATTTAAGTTAGGTTGGTCACACATAAATCCTTTAAGTTTGTAAACATTTTCGATTTAGTCATTCTGTCACATCATCGTTTTGGGGCCAAAGTAAAAACTTATTTTAAAACTTTAATCAATGCCCTAGAAAAAATCGCCATTTCATACGGCGTGGCCTTGAAGAGGCCCAAAAATAGCTCCTTTAGGAGAATGACGTGTTCTCTCTGGGCCAAAAAAATAGGGTTTTGAAACTTTATTTTGAAAGTAGGGTATGTTGGTATATTACTTTTAAAAATAGGTTATTTGAGAAAAAAATCATAAAAATCATACATCTATTCTACTCACTCACAACCATTTTTTTACTCCTTCACCTATTTCCCCATCTTCTCATTCTTCTCTCGTTTCTTCGTTTTCTCCTTCGTATATGTTTCAATTCAATTTGAAAATCGAGAATCATTCATGGATTAACAAAACCGATGAATTTCTTTTCCCCATGCATCTCACAAAATCACTAACTTAACACTTAACCACTTATTCTGAATCATATTCTAGGGTTAGGGTTTCTTAGCGTTTCAAAAAGATGTTCAAGAAAATCATGAAAGGAGGGCACAAAAACCCTCCAAGTCAAACTCCAGCGATCCACCTTTGCCTTATAATTAACAACCACAACCCACCGACTCTCATTATTGTCAACCATGCCTCCCACAATGGAGTTGGAGGAACCTTTCCTGCTAATTACTCCACCACAATGATGCCCATGACTCCACCTCCCAACATAATGTAGATAATATTGAGTCTACCCAATGTGAAAGTGTACCCTTAAAACTACAACTTCAAAAGGCATGAAACTTCTTCCACCACAGCCGCTTTTTGGCCTTTTCTTCATCTCCTTTTCTCTTCTTTCTTGTTTCTTCATTTCTTCTCGTCAAGTGAGATGCAAGAAAATTCTTCTATTTATCCCTTCAAGGGACAGTTTTATCCTCACTGTTTCTGTAACGTCTCTATTGCCCATAATATCACACATATGGCCAGTGTCATCAAGCTTTATACGACCAATTTTAGGGTTAAACCTCGAATTTTTATAGAATGGGATTAGGTCTTGCAGAAGACCGATGAGGTAAGGAAGGACAAATAACAAAGAAATCTAGCTGCTAGCATTGGTGCGTTATGTGAAGCCTCCATAGAATCTTAAGTCTATCTTACTAAAGTGAGGAGTTCCATGCCTATATCCATGTTCTCTCGAAAGAGTTAAACCAATAAAATTTAATTATTGTGATTCTTCTCAAATACGACAGAAAAATGAACATATTTATAAACAAAGTAAAACACAAATTCATATATATACATAGACATGCATAGTAATCAAAACATATAACCTATTTATTACAAAGTTTGAGTAAATATAGTTTTAAGAGAATCATATAGTATAAGATTATATCATGCAACAATATTGACAAGTAAATATTTTTTCTCATCAATTCTCTCATTCAATAATTTTTTTTATTAAAAATTAGAACCATGTTTCTTTGTCTACAAACATAAACATTATAGAGAAAGAGGTGAACTGAAATAGTTCGACAACCACACCGGAGCTCGTCATCTTTCTCCAATCTCGTACACAAAAAGGAAAGAAGAGGCGGATGTGTCGGAAATAAGAACATATGTAAAAACTAAGCAAATAATTGAAGAAGAAGACTCCTTAGAAGAAAAGATCCTGAATGGAGATAAAAAGGACCCCAACTCAGTGATTTTGTCGAAGACTGAACCAAAAAAAAACTATTTCAGTCAAAGAAAGATATGGAAGAAGGGCAAAATATTCTCTTTTTTTTTAATGAACCTTGTGTGTTGGGCTTTGTTAATTTCCTTCATGCGTGAAATGTGTGAAAATGATAGGTTAATTTCCCCCGTGTGCGAATTGTGCATACGATCGACTGTGTTTGAGACAAATTGTAAAAATCGTGTATCCCCTTTGAAGATGAAACGGTTCCTCGCACATACAGGGTTGAGATTCTGAAAGGTATTGATTTGGGTCTATTTAGAAATGCTAAAGTGATGGCCTAGTGGATTGCTCACAGGCCCCTCAACGATTGGGTCTTAACTCCATAATATTGTTTTTGTGTGTAAATCTTTGATCGAGTTATATTATAACCTCCGATCAATTTTTTTTTACAAAATATGAGCAATTTAAAGGGTCTATTGAGCAACCATCTACTAAAAGGGGTTGTTCTTTACGCACCTAGCAATTGCTCACATTCCCTAAATGGTAGTTAACAACCATTCACTCCAAAACAGTAATTAACTAGCGTTCAACACTTTTAAAATCGGTTAAATCATTTTCTAAATCAATTTAAGCAATTTAAAAGCATTTGAACGGCAATTAACTATGGGGTGTTTTAGGTACCGTGAGCAATTGCTAGGTGCCTAAAAAGCAATCTTCCTATTAAAGTTACTCATGTTAGTAGAACTTGTAATTGGGATGCACAAAATTGTAAATTGCTATTTAGGCCCCCATGATTTGCTCTCAGATGAAAATACCCAAACGACAATTAACTACCATTTAAGGGATGTTTTAAATTGATCGATCCAAAAAATTCTAAACCACACTTAACTACCATTTTGTGGCGAACGACAGTTAACTACCGCTTAATCAATTTTTGAGCAATTTGAGGGTGCCTAAAGAGCAACTCTTGACAAAATTTGGGTTAAGGAGACTACTTTTGTAATTCAAGCCCAATGCTTAATGGATATGGCTTTTTCTAGTAAATCAATTTGAATTCTGCTCTCCACCCTGCAAAATTTGCTCGCACCCTGCAGCCATGCCAGTTTTACCCCTGCGCTAGTTAACTGGCGCAACACACCTTAAGTGATGCAGCGCAACTTAAGTGACGCTGCGCACCTTAACTAGCGCGGCGCAAGTTAAGTAACGCAGGGTTACTGTTTTCGTACAAAACTCATCAGTCCAAACTCCAAGC
>Ga0099826_10003380_pt1 | contig 10800 bp, 8 predicted proteins | sample Mtrugardesep15_FD_76830 | JGI IMG/M metagenome (GOLD analysis project Ga0099826, IMG submission 76830) | Root nodule microbial communities of legume samples collected from California, USA - M. trunc garden sep15 | ecosystem: Host-associated > Plants > Roots > Nodule | place: USA: California...
ACCTCTTCTTCCTCGTTTTGGGAAGTCGCGCACCACGAGGAAGAAGAGGTGGAGGCTTAAATTCCCTCTTAGCATGTGTTTAAGCCTCCACCTCTTCTTCCTCGTGGTGCGCGACTTCCCAAAACGTTTTTCTTCTCTTGTGCCAAAACTGGAAGCCCCTTTTATGTGGTGTGCTGCTCTTCTTATATAGTCATGTGGTCTAATTTCCTTTTTCTTCAAATGTCGTTTTTCTCCTTGTTTTTTCCTTCTTGGATCAACATAAGCCAATAAAATAATATTCCTTGAATCCATTGCTTTTTGACACATCCTATTTTGCTTTTCTTTATTCATATTACCAATATAATCATGATAATAAACACTAATTTTAATCATTCCACTACTTGACTCAATAAATAAGAAAATAACAATTTATTAAAAAAAAACTCTAAATTAAGTACTAAACTAATAAAAGTTGACTAAAAACTTAATTAAAAAGACTCTATGTCAGACTGTCATCAATGCAAACAAAGAGTTGGGAAAAATTGGAATGGTTATGAAGAATGGAAGCACACATATGGTAGATACGTAGAGAATGGAGTCGATAGAGTTATTGCAGAGAATAGAATCAATAGATTTGTGATTTGGTGGGAGTCGAAGGAGGGTGAAGGGTGAGGAATAGAAAGCGCGCTTAATAAATATATGTTATCAGGTTGCTAAGCCACCAAAAACCATGGATTAAAATTACAAAGAAGAGATAGGATAAGATTAGTAATAGGTTAAATTTATCGTATCCTATTGGTGCATCAAACAACAAATATAGATGAGATATGATAGCTTTATCATATCATGTCTCTCTATCCTGTGCACCAAACAGACTCTTAAAACTCAAATGACACACCTAATAAAAGGAGGGAGTATCAAATTGTAAAGAGAAAAACACACTCACCTCCCCTCAAGTTTGGTTAAACAACACAAACACCCCTTTAGTTTTCAAAATACAAAAACCTCCCTCCTACGTCACACGGCGTTAAAACTTAACATTTCCTCTTACCTTAGACTTTGTGTTTCATCTCCTTCTCAGGTGCATTGCTCCACTTCCATAATATACTGTATGCACCAATAATAATTTTTTATCATGTCATTCCCATTCTCAAAAAGGGTTCAGGGTCACTATCTATTTCTTATTATTTGTTAAATTCATTCACAACCCTCTTCTGATTATGATTTCATCTTCCAATCTAATATTCATATATCCATAAAAAACCTACACATCAACGCCACAAAACTCAAATTAGGGGCATCTTCTGAAGTCTAACACTGGCAGTCAAAGGTCCAAGTTTCATAACAGAGTCGCAAATTTGGTCTCGAAATAATAAGACACGGATAACCAACAATACATAGAAGCAGAGTTGCAAATTCGGTCTCAAATTACAGTGCACCACTTTTTCTAACAACACATGGAATTTTTCAAATGTGAAACGAAATTATTAGCTTGATAGCATATTATTTTTATATAAAAAGTGGTTATATTCAACGGGTAGCTCATGGATTAATTTCCTTCTTCTTTGTTGCAAACCAGATTCTTGCATTGGTTGGTTTGGTTCGTCTGCCGTGGAAGTTGTCATGGATCGAGCAACCACACCACTACAATGGAAGTATGTAACAGGGTGTTATCACTGGGATAAGAATGACTTCTTCAACAATGGAAATATTACTTAAATGTCTGAAGATAGAGTGGACTTCAACCTTTATGTGTTTTGTATTTTAACGGAAAAATAAACACAGTTAAGAGTGAAGGGAAGTTTCAACTTATTTGACGAAAACTTAGGGGAGGTTAGTATCTATTTTAAAACTAGAGGGGATGTTTGTATCATTTAAAGTGACTTCAGGGGATGTCAATGCAATTTCCTCAATCGAAAATTGCGATGTCAATTGATAGTTGCGTGTGTGTTAAAACAATATATTAAATGTCTCTCAAAAATAAAAATAAAATATATATCTCCCTTTCTTCCTAACTATAAACACTTTTTGAGAATTTTTTTGTCCTTAATTACAAGCTTTTATACAAATTGCTAGATGCATTTGTTTTTTTTCCTAAACATACCACTAATTAATATTACCAATTTCTCTTAAAATATGAAAAAGTCAAATTTGATAAACAAACAAACAAAGGACAATTTAGTAATACCTACACACAAAATAAACATATTAATTGTACTAACAATTTTTAAAGAAACATGCAAAAGACAAATGGAACTTAATAGAGGGAGTGGTGGGAGTAAATGTTATGAAGCCCATACTCTAAGGAATAACTATCAAATATCAATAGTACGTAGATATTTATTGATACGTACTCATGAAATATTTTATCGGATACTTATCAATAGTATGTGGATACTTATTGATACGTACTCATGAAATAGTTTATCGGATACTTATCAATAGTATGTGGATACTTATTGATACGTATTTATGATCCATTAAAAAATATTGTATCGGATACTTTTATGATATTTCACTAATACTTATAAAAAATACTTTCTCTATAATGAAATATAACCAAAAGTGATAGTTGAAAAGTCAAGTATGTGATTAAAATTTTAGTCCCCATAAATCAACTTTACGACTACCATTTTTGCTTATATTTCATTCTGGAGAAAATACTTCACAAATATGTATCATAGAAGAGGTAAAGGGTAAAAAAAACATAACACAATGTTGTCATAATTCAATGGTGATGTATATGATTCTAATTAAGATGTGAATCAATCAGTAGAATTTTCGCTCGATGAACCATACTAAAAATTTATGTTATCTGTAGATGAAGGTAAGAAGAGAACCAGTCAATAAACATTCAACAAAACTTATTTTGAATTCTTTTAATGATGACTTTCTTGATATTATAACATATGAATAAAAATAAAAACATGAATGAACCATATGAAGTAGTTAAACACAAAACCACAAAAAGATCTTATCAACTTAAGCCCACACAACACGCGACTATCAGTCCAAATACAAGTACATTCCACCACCCATTCATAGAAAGCATATGAGTGATCTAATGTTTTTTTCTTTCTTTCCAGAAACCACTTATAAGAGGAGAATTTTATGTTGTTCCCCAATTGTTCAAGTGACACAACCTTACCTCCGAAGATATTATTATTGCAGGCTTTCTAGATGACCTATACAATTGAATGCCAAACCAAAGTCAACCCATGTTTAAGCCTAAAACCTCCCTGAAAATCCTTAAAAATTGCAAACTGACAAAATAAGTTTGGAGGCATAGCTAACTCCCATAGTAACCACCTAAAAACATTGTACCACACTTGGAAGAAAAATGACAATTCAAAAATAGATGAAGAACCAACTCAGCAGGAGAACCACAAAATATATAAATTGTCCCATAGGATCCATTATAACTCTGCATTCGAAAAGATTGTGACAAGTAAAGACCCTATCTAACAGTATTTGTCAATAGAAGGCAATAACTTAAGAAGATGTCCAATTTTTCTAAACATTATAATTAGTTAGAATAAGGAGCTCCTGTCCGGGAGGCCCAACACCACTAGGGAAGGTCTCTGCAAGCACATTATAAGCTGAAATAACCAAGTAAACTCTACTAGGACGGTGGCCCCACTTCAAGCAACTTTATTATAGGGAAAGATAAATTTTGTCTTAAGGAGATTCAACAAAGGTGGAACCAAATCCTTCTCCCAAATGATGAGTCGTGTACTCCATGCGAGAATCCAGATCTGAAGGTGAGAAAAACACAAAAAGGAGGGTTGAATTGTGTTAGGATTTTTCTTGTTTTCTCGTAAGCTGAAATACACTGATCAGAAGCAGTTCAAGAACAGCTTCTGGAGTGATGTTCAGAACTAACTTGCAGCGGATAAAAACAGAGAGAGAATGAAGAAAGACACAAAACAATTATACAGGTTTCTTCCATAAACCGGAAGTAGTTCTATCTCCCTTGCACTTCCAATGAGAGTTCACTAAAATGTAATATCTGATTACAAATGTTCACTGCTAAACTTAGCAAGAGACTTCAAATGCTCAAGCACAACTGCAAGAGACTTCCTATGCTCCTGAACACAATCAAGAGACTTTTATGCTTAAGCATAAAAGTAAGAGACTTCTAATCAAACAGAATTACAAAGAAAAATGTTTGACACTGAACACTTGATATACAATCAGAGGTGCTCACAATACAAATAAGATATAGACTCTTAAGACTCTAGAATTTCTAAGATATGAGCTTTGAAAAGAAATTCTAAGTTTTTGGATGTTGAACAATTTTGACAGAGTTTTGGTGCTTTCAAATTGTTGTTGAGTCTTATCGTTCTTCAAGTCTTCACTCATTTATATAGAGGTGTGAGATGAACGTTGTGAATTGTCAGCACATCCAAAACGAGTCTTCACTCCTTTATTGTCCTATGAAGGGTCAATTTCAAATGCATTTCATGTATGTAGGAACATTGTTGCAGACAGAGTTGTTATCCTTGTCTTGTAGCAGAGACAAACTCTGTGTAGTGGAGGTAGTGGTTGTACACTTTGTATAATTGTACTTTGTCAACGCTCTACAAAAGAACAAGCATCTAATGCCTTTGAATCCTTTTGAATTAGTTGTTGCTCTTCTTTTCCACTCTTTTGCAATGCTTAGACGACATTGAATCCATTGAACAACTTTTGAAGCTTTAAGTTTGCATGTCCTGATGAGCTGCAGCTTCTGGTGATCTTCAGCTTTTGATGAACTAACTTCTGATGAACTCCAACTTCTGATGAACTCGCTTCTGATGACACGTCATCACTTCAGGAGCGCTTTGTCTTCAAGAGCAATTTGACTTCAGGAGCAGTTCTTTTCAGATGCTTTTAAGCTTCCTTTTTGTTGATTACTTTGCTCTCTTTTGTTTTTCCAAAACTTATTAATAATCTCAAAAATTTTGTCTATGGTCCTGTACACTTGAACAGATATTAGCAAATCCAATTGACAATTTTTTAATACCTTGTTATCATCAAAACTCTTAAGGGCAATGTTAAACACATTTTGTTCCAACAAAATCCACGTATTTTCCTCTAATTTCCCCATATTACCCAAGACAAATTCAGGCCAGTTAGAAACCGAGAAAAGTCTCAGGAAAGGAGACTAAAAATGCACCCTTAACTAGGGATCATTTCATGAAGGAAGTAGAAAGAACATTACTAAGAAGCTTCACCACACCATCTGAAAAATCAAATTGAAGTACAGTCCACACTAGACCCAAGTAGCGAGATAACTTCCTACCAGATGGAGACTAACCAGGAATTTCACTGCCGACTTTCGAGAAAGGTCTCAGTGGTTGGAACATCCAAAAGGATCCTTCACCAACTTAGGAAAGTGAAATTAAAGAGACAATCACTTAATCTCAAGATCTTTTCTCTCTTTCGGCATGCAAACATCACACCACCTAGTCAATGAGATTTTCTTGTCCTCTTTTGGGCACCCTAGAGAAAACACATTTGCAGTTGGACAATATATTTTCACAACTTGACGGATATCTTCATGAACGAGGTAAAAGATAAAAATACTATTTATAACTAAGTTAAGAATGACAACCCTACCACCAAGACTAATATAACCAAGGTTAAAAATGAAAAAGAAATGAGTTTTGGTCTAAATTAGCACATGGTAACTAAAAATTTGTAAATAAGATGGATGTAACTTGGTAATTTGCGGCTACTAATATTTTAGCAAGTGTATTCGGTAAAATCCATTTTAAAAGTAAGTATATTTTTTGTTTGTTTGTTTTTCTAATAGATTAGTATGTATTTCTTAATCAACACAAATTTTTAACTTCTTCCTTAATAAAAATTTGCACCTGGATATATAACCCTCATACTATTTTTTATTTTTTGAAGGAACCTCTAATGATTGTTGGCATGACGATTAAAAAACAGGACTGATATTGGTTCAATTCCCAGCAGCTGGCGTTATTGGACGGTTTGATTCGATGCAGTAAACTAAAAAGACACTTCAATCTTACTGTTCTGAACCACACGGTGTCCGCATGATAGAGAACAGTGATCCTACACTTCACTCAATTTCACTGTGACACTGTCTATTTTCTGAATAGTATGTATTTTCCACGGTCCTAGTATGAAGCTATATACTAGTATATGAAATTCATGAGTCTCATTTTTTGGTCGTGTAAGTTCATAATATTGAAAAAATTAGCATTTCATAATTGATTTAATTTAATTCTCAACATCAATCTTACAAAAAATGGTTAAAACAACAAACAATCAAGTTAATTACAAACTCGACTTTGGGTTCCCTTGCATCAAATCAAAAGTATCAAAGGGTCCACATGTGATATTTCGTATATGGTCATCGCCAATCTAAAACAGTACTATCAATAGGAAAAGTGAAGGAACAAAAAGGTTGAGTTGAGATTACCAAGTAACTGAAAAGAAAAAGTTGATTAAAGACAGAGAACAAACAAACAACAAAAAATGTTACATAAATAAATAAATAAAACAAAAAAGAAACTAATCGAAGTTAAGAACATATATAGAAATAGAATTATCCGATTCTCTCTCCATATTCTTAAGCAAGACAGAGAGAGAAAAGAAAAGAACAAGATGAAAAAGAAAAAGGTCAAAAAAGTAAAATAAACCGTTGACGAGACCATAACCATCACAATCAAAAACATCTACATCGTAAAACATTGTCGTACACCTACATCTACATCATCATTTTTTGTCTTCTTTCTGTTCTATTAACGTAGGAATATTAAGCTTATGTCATCATCATCATAATAACTTCTAGTTCCAATGCTTCATCTTGTGTAATCGTGAACAAGACTTGTGTTTAGTCTCCAAGAAAGGAAATTAGGAATGCCATTTTCTGATTCTGCATCTGAATCATCCATGAAACGTAGCTCATTGCCATACATTTGACTCTGTGGTTGTGAGTACCATGAATTGTTGGTGTTGTTACTGTAGAAGTTTCCCGACTCCATTATGCCACCATTAGCCGCGGCTGTCGTGGCAACCGCAGCGTTCGCTCTTCTCTCTTCCTTCTTGTATCTAATCCCACAAGCATTGCATAGTGACTGCACATTCAATTCAACCATTATTACATAACATTCTTAAAAGAAGATAAAAAGTCAAACTCTTAACACTGAACTGAGACGTAGTAGACTATAAATGACTTTTACCCATCATTTATAGTCTGGTATGAGGTCTCGGCTCATATATTTTGAACATAGACACAAAGATGGTAATGTATTTTTACCTTTGGGCCACGAGGACCATTCCTCCAAAGGGGTGTAGAAGTGGTGTCACAACTAGCACATCGACGAGCAAGAAGAGAATCATTGTTAGAATTGCTACCAATATTGTTTCCTTTAGTGTTTGAAGATTTGCTACAGAAAAAATTAGCAAGAGAAGAGCGACGGTTTCGTTTATCTTGGTCTTCAGATAAACGTGTGGAAGGGGTAGCAAGGGAGAGTGTGCAATCAACAGAAGAAGAAGAAGAAGAAGAAGGAGTAGTGTAAGAGTAAGGGTCAAAATCGTAATGATCATGTTGTTGGTAGTTAGAGTAAAGCAAAGAGTAGTTAGAATTGGTTTGAGGATGAAACATACCACATGTGCATGTTCCTCCTCCCATTATGTGACCTTGTTGAGAGCTACTACAACAATGATGCATCATTTGTGATGAGGTTTTTTTACACTGTTTGTGAGTGGGAATATTGTGTTGCAATGTTGTATGAAATGGTTTGAATTTATAGGAGAAGGAGAAGAAGAGTGAGAGAGAGTATAACATAGGAAAAGGAAGGAAGAGAGGATGAGTGAGATTGATTGGGTAGTCAAAAGTGGGCACGTGACAGAGGGAACAGTCTTCCAGGATCTGCCTTCTTCGATCACGAGGCTTTTATTTAGTAGCTTTACTAAATCCAATTCTATTCATAAACTCTGTATCCGTATCTCTCTGCCCCAAAGAAAATGGAATACTACTACTACTGCTAGTGGTACTACTTCCCTTTTTCTCTCTTCTCTTTTTTCTGCTTATTAATATTCTCATGCCTCCTCTTCCCTCTTCAATTAACCTCGCTCTAATCCCAATATTAATGCTAAACATACTGCAGTCTTGGTAATCCGATACCTTCATTAATTGCTAAAACTTTCATATTCCTCATATGATTGTTATTTTGAACTATAAATGTAGTACTATTTTCAATCAAGGTGGAAATCGTTGATACAAGTTGAAAAAAACATGTTAAAATAATTTCATATTGCTTAGAATTGTAAAGGAAAGGGAAGAAAAAGTTATACTCCTAGTATATATTTATATATGGACTCTGTTATAAGATGCACTCGTCAAAAACATTTTAAGCTTGTATTTGACTTTTTCTTTTCTCTTATTCTATTGTCTTATAATTTGTAAGATGTAGTTAGATATTTTCTTTGAAAGGTGAGTGTACTAGGATCGGTCGACAGGTGTTTGAGAGTGGTCTATATGTTGTACAAATTTGAATATAAAAGTTTATTCTCTAGTTGCCATTAGACAACAGTTTTGGTTTTTTTTTCTCTAATTTTAAAGTTTCTACGTTACATTCTTGTGATTTGATTGTGTTCCTTTATTTTTACTATGTCGATTTTTCCAACAAATAGTATTTAAGCTCTGGTTTGGCTTGCTGGGGAAGCGGAAGTGAGATCATGATGTTTGGATCAAGTGTAGGAAGTAGAAATTCACACCTTATGAGAAGATTATTAGGTTTTTAAGTGTGAATTGTTAAGTTACGTATGGCCTATGAATTGATAAAATGTTGGATATATAAGAGATTTGATAACTCTTATACCTATTGTCTTAAGGTTTTAGATGGGGATATGACATCTCCCTCTCTTGTGGTCCTAAAACATTGGTCGATTGTTGCTCTCGGTACTCTCCTCGACTCCCCAACAAAATGTTAGGAGTATATGTCTAAATTGAGAATTTAACTCAAGATCAAATAAAAAAAATTAGTCGTTTAGATGAGATAACTACTCGATTTTACAAGTCGCGCATTTTATGTGATTGATTTTATGTAGAATTTCTTTTAGAATACAAGATGGTCGAAACCTAGATGAAAGCAAAAAACCACTGGTTAACAAGATGCGGAGTCAAATATCATCAATATCTGCTAAAGATAAAGAAACCGTCTGAACAGGACAATGTTCATAAATAATCAAACAAAAACTTCCATCACACTCTAAGTTTTCCAAAACATCTAAACAAGTATTTTCTTCTCTATAAGTATGAATAATTTGAACCTCACACTCTAAAGTCAACAATCTTTTTATGTTTTGCAACAAGCTCCAACTTGATGTTGTCCCTCTTGACTAATAGAAAGATTTTGTCAATCATAAAATCAACATAAAGTTCTAGTTTATAGAACCCACAAGATAACACCAAAATCAATCTTTCATAAACTCCCCACAACTTTGTCATATATGCACTACATACTCTCAATCCCTTCGAAAAACCACAAGTTCAAGATCCATGCTCGCTCCTTAACACTCGTCCACACCCCAAAATTAATATCATCGTTACCAGCACCATTCATATTTAACTGAATCTAACCCTTATATGAGGTAGCGATTGAACATTCTGCAATAAATACTATATATAAGTCTTAACAATGCAATATACTTAGTGGCTTTTACTTGATAACATTTACCTTTGATTTATCATAGTAGAACAACCAATCGATCATAATTTACGACAGTTTGAGAGTTCATAAGAGTTTGTCAACTAACCCTTTATGATAAGTCAAATCTCACAATCAAAACACATTATTAGAGAGGATAAGTCAAGAGGGAGAATTTCAACTCAAAATATTAGTCTCTTAGATAGGAAAACCACTTGACTAATAACTTTAACATTGTAGACAAGATTTTCACTGAGTATACCCTAATGGTAAACTCAATAAAAGATAAAAAGTGATTCTTCCATCAATTTAGTTTAGCTTGAACTTCACGACGGAATTTTTTACTCAACACTTTCAAACCACTTTTTGTATTTGATGTGGAATATCAAACAGTTCTGCAACCAGAAAGCATACAAAGAATTACTATTTGTGGACATAACTAAAATCTCTCATTCTAAGCAATGTGGAACATTTTCAATATGTTTAATTTCAACCACCAACAACAATTGTTGGGTTCGATTGTGAGCAGTTAAGTTGTACGTTGCATATAAATGAGTAAAATGTTCGATGTATAAGAGAGGTGACACATAAATATAATGTCTTAAGGTTTTAATTAGATATCGTGTCTCACTCTCTTGTGATTTTGAAGCATTGACTCATGGTTGCCCCCAACGCTCCTCCAAACTTTCCAACACCATTGACTAAATTGTATTAATAGCATATTTAACGAAATTAGCCATTTAATTTTTTATTGAATTTGAAGTCTTCACTTATGTGCACGTTTGTATGAGAAGCAAGATTGTCAGAATTACGATGAACGACCACAACAAAAATTATACTTTATAGGTTCACAAAATCATGTTAGTTTAATGTGATTTTCCAAACATGCACTCGGTCTAATTTTTCACACCTAAACCGTGTTGTGGAGCTACACTATATTACTATAGTATGAGGTTCCTTGATGCCGTACCGAGGGAATCACGTGATTGTAAAACAAAGCCAAGTAATTCGTCAATTGTCATGATACTATCCTCATGCTCCAAATCCAACCTGAATGCTTTTTAGGAGTAGTTGATGACGAGGGCAACAGTATTAGCCGTATAACAAACAAGATGAATCCTGAAATTTGGATCACAATATTAAGAAGAAA
>Ga0099826_10003381_pt1 | contig 10799 bp, 5 predicted proteins | sample Mtrugardesep15_FD_76830 | JGI IMG/M metagenome (GOLD analysis project Ga0099826, IMG submission 76830) | Root nodule microbial communities of legume samples collected from California, USA - M. trunc garden sep15 | ecosystem: Host-associated > Plants > Roots > Nodule | place: USA: California...
ACCAGTATCAATGAAACCAATGATGATATTTTCTTGATTTTTAACTGAGTAGCCAAGAGTTTCCATGGTTTGATCATCCAAAAGTCCCATGAAATCCCATGAATGAGTTGTATGCAGCTTTCTTTTAGAATTTGGAAAAACAGAAACCACTCCTGCCATTTCTGCTCAAATTTTTCAAGTTACAGAAGCCATTATATTCTTTCTAAATCAATCAAACTAGTATATTAGTAACTAGCAAAAATAAATATTACTATAGGATATCTTTCAAATTTTTAACTGCATTAATTACTTTTTTACCACCATAATACTCCTAATTATATCACATATTTTTCTGCAATCATTAATAACACTATCAACTTTCTTAACTCTTGTGATTTAATCAATGTGGTCCTATATTTAGGGAAATAGGTGGTAGTAAGGGACAAGGATTTAATCAGCATTAAAAACAGAAAAACAACTAAACTTACTAGATATTTTGGAAGCTTGTTCATCAGTGAGCTTAGCTGCAAAGCCTCTGAAACCATGTCTATAGCTATAAATATGAGAAGCTTGTGCTTCTTCAATGCTGTCAAAAACATTCAAAACATAAAAATGAAAAATAAAATCCCTTTTATCTCAAAACAATAGTATATTAATAAATAAACTACAACCGAAAACAACTGCAGAATTTGTAAAAAAAATCCAAAATTAGTATTAATGGTAACCTTTGCAACACTGACACTTGTGATTGAAAGCTTGTCCGGTGTGCGACACTGACACCAGACTGATACATGTGATTACATTCACTTAATTCATTTTTTCAAATATTTACTGGTGTCAACGTGTTCATGTCAGTGTCGTGGTGTCGTATGTGTCTGTGTCTGTGTGAGTGTTTCATAGACAATATCTCTAACCTTCCACTATGAACAGAGGCAAGAATTTGATGATTTTCATTCAAAATATCATCTGGGTATTCCAAACTTTTACTTCCCATGTAAACTACATAAACCTGAAATTCAATCAAGATTTCAACACTGTGATTCATAAACTCAAAATCAAAACCAAAACCAAAAAAGCAATAAAAAAGACACTACTTTTGAATTTACCTTGGTAGAAAAGCAAAAGCTAACTTTTGCAACAAGCACAAAAAGAAACAAGAGAGAAAACAAGACACTGTTCATAGGATAACCAGGAGAAGAAGACATTGTTAAAGTTTGAAACTTTTCAGTGTATATGGCAAACTAGAACAAAGTTCTATATAAATAAAGAAAAGGATATAGATAATTTTCAGTTTTAAAAATTTTTGAGAATGAAAAAAATAAAAATAAAAATGAAATATTTTTAAGGTAAAAAGTGAAGGGTAAGAATCATGGTTGAGGTGTCATGTGTTTAAGATTCAACGAGGTTGTTATATAACAAAAAAAAACAGTGATGGTTGTAATGAGAGAACATGGAGCAGTAGTAGCAGTAGTGGCAGAAAAGAAGCTGAATGGTTGAAGCACTAGTGGTTAAATTGGTGAATTATATGATGACTATGAGAGAGAAAGAGATAGATATAGAGAGAGAAAGAGATAGAGAGTAGTGGTTTTGTTTTGTAATAACCATTTTGGTGGGTCCATTAAAAATGTGAAAATGGGTCCCCCATATTCAGGAGACTGTTGGAAGTAATGTGATTAACACTCAAGATTAGTGGAAGATTAGCTAGCAGCATAAAGCACGTGACCTTACTTATGTTTTGATTAATGGAAATCAGAATCTAATTATGATTTAAGTAATTGGTGGTTGATGTTGTCAAGTTTGTCAGTAGATGAGAGTTCATTTGATAATTGAGTGGCAATCCCCAAATTCTGAAGGTGAATTAATGGATCATTGATTTAAGAAATTAATCTAAATTATTGGTTTGTTATGTACCAATCAATACTAGTATATTGAAATGTTGGATTTGTGATTTTGGGATATCACATAGTAGCTGTCTAACCACAAAGAGACAAATTCATCATCATCATCATCCATTGATGGTGAGCTAAAATAATTTAGAATACTTAGAATTATTGTAAATTATGAATTCCATCTATGGCTAATTTGAATTGTTGGATCAAAATTGGACGACTCATATTCTAATTTAACAAAGGAGAATCTGTCACGTGACAAATGAAATTGAAGTTGCAGTGACACAATATTCATTAGTTGAAGCTTATGAATTTTAGAGTGAAAATGATTTTAGATTGCGATAAAGGGATGATACCGCGGATCTAAAGAGAGGAAAAATAAAAATATTACTCCCCCCGTTCCGCAATAGTTGACACATTTGAAAATTTAGAATTTTGACTTAACTTACTTTGATCGTATTTTTCTACTAATATACAAAGATCAATAGTATCATATAAGATGTCGTTAGATTCGTCTCGATAAGTATTTTTAAAATATCAAATTTTCATAATTTTTTCTGAAATATTATTCAAGATATTTAAGCTCAAAACTATGCATTAGTATACGTAATAGAGTCAACTGTATCAAGTATTATGGAGGGAGAAGTATGAAATTAAAGATTAAGATTTCCAAAAGTGCACTCTAACAATCATTGTACAGAAGATAGACACCCAATGGTGGGCAAATTAAAGAGGAAATTTACCGTTACCTAAAATCATTGTGATGGAATTTCAGTGCCTAATAAAGTCAACATTCTTGTTGATGTGTGCTTGCTCGGTTAACTCCAATTATGATAAGCTCACTCACAAATATATCATCAATTACAATCATTAATCATTATTATGTTTTTCCCTTTCATATCAGAAGAAAGCACAATAATTACCTTCATCAAGACTTTTTTTTATAGTAAAACTACCATAATCATGATATTATTTGTTGGTAGCAACAACGGTTCACTATTGTCTTGTAAATTTTAATCTTAGATGACATCGTTGCTTATGTCGTATTCCCAAGGGCCAAGTTTTTATCTAAATTAATATTAATGATCTGACTCCTCTAAAACGAGTAACTAGTAAGATTAACAAATAAAGAGTTGATAGTTTAACAACATTACATATAATATGAAACGTTGATCTATTTTGAATACTTAAAGTTACCACATGAGTAACTTGATCTCCTTTTCTCTATATGCACTACTAGTTTTTTATACATTTTGCTTATTATAAAAAAGGGTTTTGTTCACAAGTGTGTAAAAAATATTGTTTAACGAACTCATAAACGAAATTTTTATCTTAAAAATACCAGTCAAACACATGCAAAAGTCATAACACACAAATTTTAATATAAAATTACTACTTTTGAATACTTAAAACAATACCTAAATAACACTTGTTAGCATTTTTCTTTAAAAAATATTAAAGACCAACACTTCATGATGCATTAATCTATCTCTTATAATTTTAATAATATTCATTATCTAATATAAGATGTAGATCGCTTGTTATCATAAACCAGATCTACATTATGATTACACATCCAATTATAACACCATGAGCTATCCAACGGTTATTTTTTATTATATATTCTCTAAGCTATGTAAGTCCTTCATGTTCATGATATGGTAAAGAAAATGATAGTAATTAACCGAAAAGGTATTGCATACGATCGATGGGATGCAAGAAAGAAAAAGGAGTACATGTAAGGATTAAAGCAAAAGAAAGAAGAACACAAATAGAATCTATCAATTTAACAATGTAAGGATAGGGTTCAATTAGGTGCACGTAATTACTTTCCTTAATTGTCAACCTTTTAAATCATGACAACCTAAAATATGAAAACTTAGGTCAATAAATAAAGGATAAAATTGTCATGTAAGAATAGTTAGTTTAGTTGGTAGAAACTTTACAATATGCAAGAACTAAAGTTTGAACTCGTGATCTCTCACTTATTCATCTTAAAGACCGAAAGTTTGTACTAAACAATATGACCAAAATAAATGATAAAATGTAGGTACACATTCCTGTTATTTTCTACTAAAGATGCCATCGGAATAGAACTCATTTTACTCCCTTTTGCTCAATTTCAATCACTTAAATTACAAAAGATTTCATGTACTATTTTAGTCTATTAAGTTACAAACATTATTACCGTAAAAAAATTACAAACGTTAAACACTTTAGCCATGTCAGTTTTCTATTTGAGTTCCCTGAATGTTACGTGATATTACATTTTGGCTATTATAAGCAGCAAAAATTTAACAATATTGCATGAGTTGGAGTATCTTCAGAATATGTGCCCCGATGCTCAATGCAGCAATCCAATATTACATATAATGAATTAAGTTGATTCTGAAAAAACAAGTGTGTGTGAAGCCTCTCATCTGAAATTTAATATCAACTTTTTTTCTTTGCAAGTATTCATACATTTTAGGAAATTATTTTTCTATAATAAAAGAGGAATGTTGCACCACACAATTTTTTTTTAAGTAACTTAATAGTTAGATATTCGTGTTTTAAATGTGGATAAGTGGTTTGAGGTTCTCCCTAAAAAAAAAAAAGTGGTTTGAGGTTCGAATCATGACCCCTAAATATATTATGCAATATTTTTATAATAAAAGGAGGAATGTTGCACCACTTTATAACATATTTTCTCTTTTGAATTTTAACGTTTCCCTCAATGTAAAAAAAAATAAAAAATTTAAACACGACCCACTACATAATGTGAGCCACTCATAAATTTATCAAAAAAAAATATGAGTTTTGAGCCATAGAAAGCAAATGTTAGAAAGTATGTTCGCAATAGTTTGTTAACAAGATTATTATAAAATTGCTTTGCAAAATCAGAATTACCTAATAAATATTTTTAGACCATATCATCTAATGTACAACTTTTAACACACCCTTTCACATTTAAGAGGAGACATCTTGAGTTCCGCCAAATGATTCGATAACGTTAACGTGATAGTTGATAACCCGTTAACATTTGTATTGGATCTAATTGAACCATTAAGAAACCGGCTTGTAAGACTAAACTTCCAACTACATACCATTTATATAAATACATATTCATACCTTATATCATCTAATTAATGTCCTCTCAAAACTCATATAGATTGACCTAGATCCCCTTAAAAACTTGAAAGAAAAATGATCGAAATTGTTTGAATCAATCCAAATTTTATATATGAAAATATGTACATTGTATAATTTAGTAGCAATTGAGGAGCGTAGTGGTGGTTATGACATGCCCATTTATATATATCTCCGTGTCTTATGCCTGTTTTTCAGATTCTAACCAAATCAAAACCCGGAGTCATGAAAACTTCCTTTGTAAAAAGAAAGCAAAAATCTGTGAACACTTGACACTAAAGAAAAAAAGAAAAAAAGAGACCAAGGGAATTGTTGACAAAAGTAAACAATACTTATAAGCTTTCTATATTCTAGCCTCTGATTCATTGCATTTTTAAATAAAAAATGGGTCATGCAGAATGCATGTGCTCGACAGCAACTAGTTTGATTTGGAAATTAGTATTCTCCTGAGTCTAGTATGATCTTGATTAATTGCTGTTCAGATTAAAGTTTTCTAGTTGTTTTTAAAACTTTCTTTCTCTAAAAATAATTACCCACTAATAAAAAAAATTAAATTAGGGAAAAAATAGTGATAATATAAAAATATATTTTTTTACAAGAAAAATGTAAAGTGATAGGAGAGAGCTCAAATCACCATAGGAAAATTGTAAAAAATGATTATTTTCTTGAAATATTTACCCAAATGCATATAATTTGTAAAATTATACTCCATCAATATTTCGGTTAAAAAAAAAGTTAAATGCACAATATCGAAAAAAATTAGATTAGGGCTCCTAGAAGTCCCCATATGTTACCACCGGGTTTCCCATATGTTCCCTCCAGAGCAGGTAACATATGGAATAAAAAAAAAAAAAAACGAACCTTAGTCAAAATTTAGACACGTCTCTTACACATTCAAGTCATTATGGTTCATTAAATCTAAACACTTCTCTTAACCGAAATTTGAACTGTAGTTCCCCACGTTGTGAGAGACTAGCCTTGTTGATCGGAATAAAAAATATGCAGTTTTATTTTTATTTTTATAGAAATTAAAAATATGTAGTTAGTGTGTATAAGTGAAAACATACTCAAATGTCAATTTTCAATTTAATGTTAATAAATATTTTGGTATAAATAGTCTTGTAAAATGTAAATACAGATAGAGTTTAATTAGTATACTCTGTCAGTGTACATTATTTTACAGATGTATTAAATGATTTGTTGTCACGTCAATTAATAAATATGACAACTTATTAATTGACATGATAACATATCATTTAATTCATTTGTAAAATAATTATACATCGACAGAGTATATTAATTAAATTTATAAAGTGATTAATTTTAGAGATATATTTAGATCTTACAAGAGTATATATACCAAAATTAAATAAAAATTGACACTTGAGATTTTACAAGAGTATTTATATACCAAAATGTAAATAGAGTCGTTAAATAAAAATAATACTGGTGTCCATCAAATTAATAAGGCAGAAAAAAAAATCCTTATCATAATAAAAGAATAAAAAAAATCCTAAAAGATCACGAATTCCTACTCAAGAAGTTTGAGTCATATTTCTTCAACTCCAAACACTATTGCTCTTTTGACCCCTACAAATAAGCACACTTTTATGGAGATAACTTTAAAATGACATTTTTTTTTAAAAAAAACTTCGGAAGATAACTTTTGAATGTTATTTTTTAAAATAAAGAGCAAATAAAAAGTCAAAAGAACAACGGTCATTTGACTAACACGCTCCTCTCTGTTTTCATATAATTGGGCCGACAGGTGCTTTCCTTTCCTTTGGGCCTCCATCCATTCATTACTGCTCTTTATCCAAACAGTTTCGCTCATTCCCAAAGTAAATGTCGAAAATGCCCCGGCGCCAGTTAACTTGCGCAGCGTGAGTTAACCCACACTAGTGCAAATCTCATTTACTCTCAGCATGAGTTAACTCACGCTAGTGCAAATCTCAGTGTGAGTTAATTCACGCTAGTGTAAATCATGTGTAAATCTCTGCGTGAGTTAACTCACGCAAATTTAACACTAGCGTGAGTTCATGCGTAAGGGTATTTTGGTCATTTACTTTGGGAATGAGCAAATCCATTTGGGTAAAGAGCATAACTCCTTCTTTTTCTTCTTCTTTGCATTATGCATTGAAAATTGATGTTTACACTACAAACAAAGGTAAGAAACATCATAAAATGACAAATTTAACTCCAATTTTCATCGGCAGTTAACTACCGCCGGTTAAAATTTATCGGATGAGGTTATTTTAGTATTTTCGTGGTGTTTCCCATAATCCTTTGATGTGGGAACAACATTTTTATCTGAACAATCGCGAGTGTCTTGATGCCTTTTTTATCTGAACACTCGACGAAGTGGCAAACAACTAGAGATCCACACAAGCAATTGTAAGGTCTCGGGTTCAAATTTATATAAACATATTTAGACTAACAAAATATGTGCCATGGCCTTACTGATATTTTGATACCTATTATTCAGAGCATTATGGTAAAGAGAACATGATGAGTACATGGATACAAAGCTTATAAGCCGTAGGTGCAAAATACTAACTCATCAAATAATTCATTTGTGCTAACGACAATCAAATAATGTAAAAAACACCCATCCCTTCTTCCATACTTTGGATATGTGAAAGCAATTACGAAATGATAAGAAAATCATACATATCTTTTGAACCACAACATAATAAAAGATGACACTACCTTATTCTCTCACATTCAATTGAAGTCAATTCACAACCATCCATTCCCACTCCTTGATAAAAATATTTCAATGCATTGCAATTGCAATAAATGTCATCTCTTATTTCTATAAAGTTCAACAAAAAGTTGAACTATATTCACACACTGATGTATACACTTTTGTCTCTTCTTTTGACCCCTACTGTCCCATTCACATTCTGCACTTTTTATACAATCATTTTCTTGTATATATATGTGTACATATAGTTTGTTTCATTTATCATAAAAAATGACGAACACAAATGAAAACAAAGAGCTTAATAATCAACCCTTGTCGATTCTCCAACGATTGGATCGTCTTGAGCTTCTGGTAAATGAAGATTAAATATTTCTTCTCTAGAATTTTACATTAATGTATTTTTATTTTATTTTTTGATAGAAAAATGTATTTTATGTTAAGATCCATATAATGGTCATTAATTAACTCCTAATAATGCAGCTACTGTTTCTTGAAAAGAAACAATGTCACACATTAGGAGATTCTTCTGATGTTGCCATTTACAAATGTTTGGAACAAGAACAACAATGTAAGAGGTTGTCCTATGTTTTTGAAGAAGTTCACCACAAAGGCACGTTGCTGGAGCGAGTAGCATTGTTAGAAAATCGAGTAATTCAGGTTTTTGAAGATTCACATAATTTATTTTTTTACGAACATAATATATTTTTGTTTAGAATCATTTGTTTTAAAATTTGATATGTCGTCTATATATCATCGTTCTGCCAAAACAAAAGGCGGTCCAAACTCTTGTTTTACACCTCCAAAAAAGTATACATTTTTTTTAAAGGCCTTTAAAATCGATATCATTTAAAACTAATAAGTTGATACTTTTTGCGTAACATCTTCATAGCTCAGTGGTAGAAGCAAAACTCATGTTAGAGATAAAAATTCAAATTTCAACCATATCTCAAGTTGATAAGCACAAAGTGATATATACACATCTATATTATTTATGTATGCTTAATTAGTTTTTTGATTCTTCAGCTGAGTATTGAATTGGACATGGGAAACACATCAAGGTCAAGTTCTTCCACATCTACAGTAGCTGGAAAGCTAGGAAAAGGGTCAGGATCAGTGGATGCAAATGAGAATATGGATATGGTCACTAAACATCAAGAGAAGCATGATCCTCTCATAACACAAGTAATTTTATATATATATATATATACATATATATATATATATATATATATATATATATATATATATATATATATGTGTATATATATATATATATGTGTGTGTATATATATATATATATATATATATATATATATATATATATATATATATATGTGCCTAAAAGTACACTTCGATATAAAATTTTTTCTAATGGTCAGCTTTGTGGTCTTGTAGGATAGCATTGTTGTGGAGGCTTGTTCGTTAAACTCACCATCTTGCAGGGCACATAGAATCAAAGCAATGTCTAGAATGGGTTACAATAGGAAATGGCTCAAGTGGTTGAAATTTGGATGTTGATGTTAGATGAATAATATTGACGTAGATGGTTTATTGTATCATTTGTGCTATTTATTAAATGTTTAGATCAATATTTTCAATAGTTAATCGATTAGGAGGATCAATTAATATATTAAGTATTGGTTTCATGGATTAACTTGTATTTGCTTAAGTTCTTCTGATTTTTTCTTATGTTAATCGATTAAGTCGTACATTTAATCGATTTTCTTTAGATGAGTATCAACCCCAATTTTGAAAAGATAGATTATCCCACATATACTATGCTGCTTCCTGGGTGAACTTCTTCTGACCCCAGTTATAATCTCCAGGAATTACATTTGATGCTTTGTAGTTGTCCATATCATGGCAAAACCATGGCCACTCTTGAATTGCTATTGGTCACCTCATAGTTTATAAGCCTTGATAGATGATCTGATACTAAATTCTTTGTTCCTTTCTTATCATTGATTTCCAAATTAAATGGCACCTTTGTATTTGGTGCTTTTTCGTTGTGATTTAACTATTTTTAGATTTAGTTCAATGAGTAATACCACATCTTGATCATATGCTATTCTCATCAGAGAATTTTATCAAACCAAAGAATATGGCCAAGACTATCATCCCAATTTCATGGTTTCCAATTAACATACCAAACGGAATAACATTTTCTATGAATCTTCGGACTGTCTCTTATTCGAAATTTAACAAGACATATTTCTCTTCAAACAAGAAAGTATTAGTGACCAACAAAGCAAATACTGCTAACTTTTGAGGAAGAAGGAAGTAGGCACGCAAATCATAAAAAGTGTGAACTTGGTAGCTCATTCGAAATTTCACGTAGCTTTTTTATAATAAAATCTGAGTACTGCTATATACCAGGAAAAAGTCGCAAACTAATTTTAAGAATTTCAAGTGTTGCAATTTTAATGAAATGAAAAATTAATAAGTCAGGGTTTGGTGGAAATCATGGCCACGTACATACGGATCCAGAAATTTTGAATGATGGGGGTACTTTATATATAAATTTGTAGGACTCGTGAACATATCTTTATTGGTAGGATCATTGTGATATATTTTTAGTCATTCAACTATTTGACTAGAAAGAGAAATAGAATTCATATTGTCCAAAAACATTCAATGATTTGTGATAATTTTATTTTGTTATAATAAATTATTGTTTTGGGTCATACTAAATAGTGTCCCGGACACGTGTTAAAAAAACAAAAAGAGTAAATTACCTTCTTCTCCCTCTCAAAGATGCTTGAATTACACTCCCCTCCTCTCTTATGTTAAAATATACACTTCCCTCCCCTCTTATTCAAAACATATTAGAAATTATTTTACTTTCATCCCTTGAGAGAAGCTTGAATTACATTCCTCTCCCCTCTTATGTTAAAATCTACGCTTTAGTCCCTCAATATTTTTTTTATTGCTAATAATCTAGCAAAAAAATAATAATCAAACACACCTCAAAGAAAAATAGTATTGCGGGTCCATTTTAATATAATCAAATTTTGAATACATATTTTTCGCTATTTTTTATTCGCAATTTCATTAACATATAGTTTAAAACCCTATGATAAAATATGAAACAACCC
>Ga0099826_10003382_pt1 | contig 10798 bp, 4 predicted proteins | sample Mtrugardesep15_FD_76830 | JGI IMG/M metagenome (GOLD analysis project Ga0099826, IMG submission 76830) | Root nodule microbial communities of legume samples collected from California, USA - M. trunc garden sep15 | ecosystem: Host-associated > Plants > Roots > Nodule | place: USA: California...
AAAAAAAAAAAAAAAACATGTAAAAGAAATATAACAAACGTAGGGGGTTCAAGAAGCATAATCACGAGTAAACTTAAATCATAGGAAAAAATGAAGGATCTCATAATCATATCGAAAAAAGCATAAGAATTTTAGAAATAAAGATCATGATAAATCTATATAAAAAAAACACAAGAAACTAATCATAGGAGAGTTTTCAATTTAGCAACTAAATTTGAGGAAAAAAAAAGTGATATTGGGTTCAACATAGAGAACAAGGTTTCCCGAAATAGATACATTGGTTAGGTTTTTGTTTTGATTGAAAATGTAACGTGGTTAATGGATGTGACAATGTTGATAGATTGGTGTTTCAAAATATTTAACTTTGAAAGAGAGCATAAAGACCAAGAGAAAGATGTGTTTGATTGTGAAAGATAAATGAAATGTGCAACACCCCAGCTTTAAATTTTTAATTAATTCAGTGATATTTAATAGGTGAAGTTTTGATTAATATTATTATTGATGTTGCTTGTGCTTGAGTATTGTTGATCGTATCTGACCAGAAAGTGGCTGCCGGTGCTTGGTTGAATGTGGTGGTTCACGGTGGTGGAAGTATTCCAGTGAGTGTTGGACCAAATGGGAGGTGTGTACCTGCAGACACTCCGACGCTCAAGTTAGATAGAGTTTCAAAATGGGGTGAGAGTGTGAAAGAGATTCTACCTTGGAGTATGGGAGGAGCCTCATATTAATAAAGGTGGGTGAATGCAGAGCCGTTGTAAGACACACATGTGACCGACAGTTACGAAATCGGGAGAAGTGTAACCACCGGTGAGATATTTGCGGGAATGTGGGTAAAGAGACGTTGTCGAACGTTGTAGAACGTTTAAACTATTCTCCTTTGCTCCAAGCACCCCCATAGCGGGGAAGGGGTGTGTTGTGAGTAATTTTGCCAAATGCAACATTTGAGCTTGATTTGCTATTGGGCCTAAGTAGTTGAGCCCAAGTCTTTGGCGGGTCCAAAACTGTAGCCCCCTAAGTCGTTGCTCTTGACGAATAGCGATGACTTAAACTTGGCGGGGAACTGATCGTGGCGGCCTTTGCGGAGTTTGGAATGCGATCGTTTAGAGAATTGAGTGATCCAATAGAGAAATGTTTGCATGAAATACGTAGGGCGATCTTCTTATATGGCGTATGCGAGCGTATCCCAAGACATGGCACTTGTGATTATATTGGTATTGAAGCTAAGAATGATGTGTGTGAGGGTTTGTGCTCGCTGATCTTTCTCGTGTGCTCGCCATATAATGTCTAAGTACTTGTCGTGGACATGTGCTCGGAATTACCGTGTTTGCCTACGTCATTCAAAAATAGGAAAGATTCCCTCATCAGATAGTTGGTCATCTATCATTCCACAATTAATACCCATGTCTTGAGGTGAGATTGAGGGGACATAACCTCTGATTTATGACTGCCACGTGTAAAAGCTATATGAGAGGAAATCCCCAATAGGAAATAACAACAACCTCAAAGCACCACAACTAACTACTTTCTCATTAGGCATTCTTAGGGATTCCAATTCCATTCATAAAATAAATAGAGGAATGCTAGCAACATTCTCTTTTGGATACTCTCTCTAACACTCACTCTTTTATTGGATAAAATCAATGTATGTCCTACCACTTTATGTGGGTTTTATTTCCAAAATGTATGACCCACATTGATTTAACCAATAAGAGAATGAGTATTAAAGAGAGTGTCCAAAAGAGAGTGTTGCTAACACTCCTCAAATAAATAAGTTTGCATATTAAATCTAGACAAACTTGTCGAGGCTATCAAAATCTCTACATGTCAAAATATCTTATCCAAACTCTAAAACAACTATTATTTCCTATTGATTTTTAAGAAGCACGAACAATGTATTCTAAAACGGACACTTCGAAAGATAATTATCCTCTAAAATGTTAAATTTCTACTCTTCTTCTAGGTACTTTTTTTGACACATTCTTCTAGGTACCTAAACACGAGAAATTCGAGAATTTATACCTAGCTAACGAGACTGCATAGTTGATAAATCTTCATTGGTAAGTTAGAGATAAATTCTCATTAGTAATTAGAACATAATCCTCATACTAAGTACTACAACTTATTTAACATTTCTTTAATTCGATTAAATTAATTACCTTTACTTACCAAACATACACAATCAGTCCTACATTGTTTAACATCGTATAGGAAAATGACAAACCAATTCAAACCACGTTTAGTTAATCTTTTCAATACTTTGATGAAATAATCAAAGTCGAAGTACAATACTGCTATGATTTTCGAATTCGATAAATCTTTATCTCAAAATCAAAGCAAGAAAGCCATAATTCCGTATTGTTATAAAATCTATCTCAAAATCTCAATTTTGTTTTATTAACGTCTTTTATCGTGAAATTTCATCACACAATGGTTGCATCATTTCGAAAACCATACCAAAAAGACATGCGCTAATGAGATTGTCTATTCTATTTGTTATTGTTCTGAATTGTATATTTATATACACCGCATCTCGTTATAATTTTTAGCGTATATCATTCAAGTAAAAATGTTGCACCTTAAAAAAAGAAAAGTAAAAATGGATCAAAATGAGCTCCATTCAAAGTGTGCATATTATTCCTTTTTTTATTTAAAAAACTGAAATATAATTTATATCGTAATAAGATTGTTCCTATTATTATGAAATTTAACTATTTTCTAATAATATTATAAAAAGGTGACAACTAGAGTACCTATGAAAAATGGTGGATAGTTTATCTCAACCAATGAACATTAACTTTTTAGGTGGTATTCATGAACTATTTTGACCGCACTAATAAATTACTCTTTTTCATTGGTTGGTGGTTAAATTACCCATCATTTTTCAAAGGTAATGTAGAAAAAACTTTATAAAAATATAAAACATTAAACAAATAGTTTAAATTAAAGACATAATTGAAAGGAAAAGTAGCACATCAAAACTATGCTTATCCTCCAAATTACGGTTTTTTTTTTAATTTCAGTTTTGTACTATATTCTTTCATTTGACTTATTATTCTGGAAACTCCTGACAGACTCGAGAAATGTCCACCTTGCTCTGTTATTTTCCCTCGCCACCTCGCAAACTCTAGAACTCACTCCTAACTCCTACACTTGTCCTAACTCTAATATAAATCACTCTTTTCACTTCGCCTTTTCCTCACACTCAAACACTGAAAACAACAAAACAAACCGCAAAACAAACTACTCTCGCAAATTTTCATTCTAAAATCTATCTCCAGAAACCAACTGTTATTTTATTATTATGGCGACAAAAGAAGGCAAAGCCATTGGCATTGACCTAGGCACAACCTACAGCTGCGTCGGCGTTTGGCAAAACGACCGTGTCGAAATCATCCCTAACGATCAAGGCAACCGCACAACACCATCCTACGTGGCATTCACTGATACCGAACGACTCATCGGCGATGCAGCGAAGAATCAAGTTGCTATGAATCCACAGAACACCGTCTTCGATGCTAAACGTTTAATCGGCCGTAGATTCTCCGATGAATCAGTTCAAAACGACATGAAACTATGGCCGTTTAAAGTCGTTCCAGGTCCAGCTGAAAAGCCTATGATCGTTGTTAACTACAAAGGCGAAGAGAAGAAATTTGCTGCTGAAGAAATTTCTTCAATGGTGTTGATCAAGATGAGAGAAGTTGCTGAAGCTTTTCTTGGTCATCCAGTGAAGAATGCTGTTGTTACTGTTCCTGCTTATTTCAATGATTCTCAACGTCAAGCTACGAAAGATGCTGGTGCTATTTCGGGTTTGAATGTTCTGAGGATTATTAACGAGCCTACTGCTGCTGCAATTGCTTATGGTTTGGATAAGAAAGCTTCGAGAAAAGGCGAACAGAACGTGCTAATTTTCGACTTAGGAGGTGGAACTTTTGACGTTTCTCTTCTTACTATTGAAGAAGGGATCTTCGAAGTGAAAGCTACTGCTGGTGATACTCATCTTGGTGGTGAAGATTTTGATAACAGAATGGTGAACCATTTTGTTTCTGAGTTTAGAAGAAAAAACAAGAAGGACATCAGTGGAAATGCAAGAGCTTTGAGGAGATTAAGAACTGCTTGTGAGAGAGCTAAGAGGACGCTTTCTTCAACTGCGCAGACGACGATAGAAATTGATTCTTTGTTTGAAGGAATTGATTTCTATGCAACTATTACAAGGGCGAGATTTGAGGAATTGAATATGGATTTGTTTAGGAAATGTATGGAGCCTGTTGAGAAGTGTCTAAGGGATGCTAAGATTGATAAGAGTCAAGTTCATGAAGTTGTTCTTGTTGGTGGATCAACAAGGATTCCAAAAGTTCAACAGCTTTTGCAGGATTTCTTCAATGGGAAAGAGCTTTGCAAGAGTATTAACCCTGATGAAGCTGTTGCTTACGGGGCTGCTGTTCAAGCCGCGATTTTAAGCGGTGAAGGTGATGAAAAAGTTCAAGATCTTCTGTTGCTTGATGTTACTCCTCTCAGTTTAGGGTTGGAAACTGCTGGTGGTGTTATGACGACTTTGATTCCGAGGAACACGACGATTCCTACAAAGAAGGAGCAGATTTTCTCAACTTATTCAGATAATCAACCTGGTGTTTTGATTCAAGTTTTTGAAGGTGAACGTGCCAGAACAAAGGATAATAATCTACTTGGGAAATTTGAACTCACTGGTATTCCTCCTGCTCCAAGAGGTGTACCACAGATCAATGTTTGTTTCGACATTGATGCAAATGGTATATTGAACGTTTCTGCTGAAGATAAAACAGCTGGAGTGAAGAACAAGATAACAATCACGAATGATAAGGGGAGGTTGAGTAAGGAAGAGATAGAGAAGATGGTGAAGGATGCAGAGAAGTATAAGGCAGAGGATGAAGAGGTGAAGAAGAAAGTGGAGGCTAAGAATTCACTTGAGAATTATGCTTATAACATGAGGAATACAATTAAGGATGAAAAGATTGGTGGGAAGTTGAGTCCTGATGATAAGGAGAAGATTGAGAAGGCTGTGGAAGATGCTATACAGTGGTTGGAGGGGAATCAGATGGCGGAAGTAGATGAGTTTGAGGATAAGCAGAAGGAGTTGGAAGGGATTTGCAATCCTATTATTGCTAAGATGTATCAAGGTGGTGCTGGTGGAGATGTGCCTATGGGAGATGGTATGCCTGGTGGTGGTGCCTCTAATGGGACTGGTTCTGGAGCTGGACCTAAGATTGAAGAGGTTGACTAAAGAAGCTATGAAACCTAGGCTGTGTCCAACGGGTTACTATGAAAGTTGTCCTGTGTCCTGTTAATGTTTAGTTACAGAGTAGGCTTGAATGTGTCTAAGGTTTTATGTCTTTTTAGTTTTGTGTGATCAATGTAATTGCTTTTTGCTTACTTATGAACAATGTAATTTCAGAGAGATGAAATAAAATGAATGTAATTTAATTTTTAATTTTTAATTTGTGTCAGTTTATATCGCTTAAATCTGAGGCTACTTGGCTATCCATTCATACACTTGATGACTGAGTTGAATTATTTTGGTTCATAGCTGATGATGCATATATTGCAATGGTAAAGGTCACATTGAACTTTGATAATTCGGTTTTCATTATACTGCAACATTTGCCTCATACTTATCTTCAAAGCACAATTTATTTTATTCCTTTCATATTTTTGATATATCTGTTTTCTGTTGAGCAAACCCTTTTGTATAAGTCTGGCAATTAATAGCGTATATAGATACAAAATTTTGTTTAACTTTTTTTTGATAAGACAAAATTATTTCATTCGAACATGAATGATGTGAGTAATACAGGTTGGACTCAAATCAAAAGTTTAGAGCTAGCATAAGACCTCAACACCCAAATAAGTGTGTGAGTAACACAAGTTGGTTTGCTTGATAAAACTAATCCTATGATTTTGATGAAAAGTCAACAAGGCTTTACAACGTGTCAACAACAAGACCAAACTCATTTACAACAACGTCTTTCATTGATGCATCAAGGCATCAACTACGTGAGTCACAAGTAGATGGTAACTCTTTGAACTCCTAGCTGATGCAACCAAAGATTTTGTTTAACTTAGTTCTCTCTTTCTTTTCGCAAGAACCCAAAATTCATTATTATTCTTTGACTAAACGGATAAAACCATAACAATTTAACTTAAATGGACAATAACGAACGTCAAAATTAACCAAAAAATTAATCTTTTCACTTGGTGAGAGATATGTTCCTGTTGGGGGTGGAGGCGGGTGGGGGAGCGTGGCAGGCGTCGACGGTTATGGGTGTGGGAGGAGGCATTGGTAGAGGAGTGTAGGGAGTTATTACTAACGGTCTCTTTGCAGGAATCTGATAATGATAGATAGGTGTGGTTATCAGACCAGAGTGGAGGCTATATTGTTCGTGGGGTTTATGACATGCTGACATCACAGGATCGACCTCATATTCATCAGAGTCTGGAGTTAATATGGCACAAACAGGTACCTCTAAAAGTTACAGTTCTTGCATGGCGGTTGTTGAGGGACAGATTACCTACCAAAGACAATCTTGCAAGTCGCGGAATTATACCGATGGAGGCGAGGCTGTGTGTTACAGGATGCAGTTTTGTTGAAGATGTGACCCACATGTTCTTGACGTGCCCTTTCTTCGGGGCCCTGTGGTCCATGGTGCGGGCGTGGCTTGGGGTCGACGAGGTGGATTCTCATGCGATACCGGATCATTTTATGCAATTTATTCAATATGCAGGTGGCCTGACAGCGCGTCGATCTTTCTTCCACTTGATTTGGCTTCAGTGCGTTTGGGTTTTATGGAATGAACGAAATGACAGATTGTTTCGTGGTCGTAATTGCTCTCTACCACAGCAGTTGGATAAAGTAAAATCAAATTCTCTGAGGTGGTTGCAAGCTAGTAATGTGATTTTTAGTTTTGGTACTCACACTTGGTGGTCGAATCCGTTTGTTTGTATGGGTATCGATTGCCTTTGCTTGTAATTTGTATTGACTATGATCTTTTTGTGATTGTTTTGGCACGTCTTGTGCTATAACAATTACGTTCTTCTTGGTAATATATATCATTTTAGTTTTTCAAAAAAAAAACATATTTTTCAAAAAATTGATTTTTTCTAAAAGGCGAAGAATTATTTTGGTCGGATAAAAAAAATTGTTGATTATACAGACAAAAAAATACAAACAAACATTATACACAATCAGCACCAACTATAATCGTAGAAAAGATTAAGGCAAGTCCATTATCAATGAAAAATTGGAATTTTACCCGACCAATTGAGAAAGATTTAAGGAATAAATATTATTTAGTCTATTCAAATATGACTCGTTTTGTTTTAGGTCTTTGTAATTTTTTTTTGAAAAGGCCATTGCAAAATTTCCCGTCTTTTAAAAAATTTCATAGGTCCATTGAAGCAATGAAGTAACATGGTTTTATCCACACACTGTGCAACTTTTGCCGCATAGCAATTCACGTAATAAAAAAATTTAAAAATCATTTTTTAAATTCTGAAAATTGTTTTTTGAAATTAAAAAATCCTAAAATATTTTTTTTTAAAAAAATTGATTATATAATTTAGAAAAAACTAATTTTTTGAAATATGAAATTAATTTTATAATTTTTAAAATTTGGATATATATGTTTGAAAATTAAAATATGAAAATAAACTTTAAAATTTTTTTAAAAAAATTATAATTTTAAGAATTATAATCTTCAGTATTTTTGAATTTTTTTCAACATATAATATTCAAATTTTTTTTTCAAAAATTTTAATTTCAATTTTTGTTTGGAAAATTTATTTTCAGTTTTAAAAAATAATTTTAAAGTTTTATTTTTTTTATTAAATGATCTACCATATAAACGTCACATAGCAAAATTGCACAATCAACATGTAGGCTAAAGCATGCCCATTTAGAAAAAAGAGCCCAAAAACCTTTTCAATAGACATACAATTTTGCAAGAATCTTTTTAATTTTTTTTATAAGGATTAAAATCAAAACTCGTTATATTTAGGCCAAATACTTCTTCGGGTCCTTTAAGTTTGATGTTTGTTTCAGATAGATCCTTTAAGTTTTTAAGGTTTCAGATAAGTTCTTTAAGTTTCGAGTTTGTTTCAGATAGGTCCTTTATGTTTCTAAGGTTTCTGATAAGTTCTTTAAGTTTCGAGTTTGTTTCATATAGGTCATTTTTGTGATAGAGAAATTGTTGAATAGAAAAGACTTATCTGAAACAAACTCGAAATTTAAAGGACCTATCTGAAACCTTAGAAAGTTAAAGCACCTATCCGAAACAAACTCGAAACTTAAATGACCTATTTAAAACTTTAGAAACTTAAATGACCTATCTAAAACAAACGTATAACTTAAAGCAAAATTTAAAAATATCAATGAATTGAGGCATACAGAGTTTGGGAATTTACCAACAAGACCCAATCCTCATCAAAATGATTTGATTTGGTTGTTCTGAAAAGAAAGAAGATTGTAGATAAGAGATACTTATACTTACTAGAACTATAACATGCATCGGAGTTGAACCGTGGATAGTGTAAACGAACGCCATGGCTGGCATTACCACCACCACCACCGTCGTTCCCGTTAAACTCAAAGCTTCACATCTCTTCTCTAATAAACTCTCTATTCCTCATTCCCTCAATTTCCAATCTTCTCCCTCATTCACTCTTCCTTCCTACGCAACCGTTCGTTACGGTATTAACCTCCGTCCTTCCGCCTACGGTGGCGGTGGCAACTTCAGAAGACCTCCTCCCAACAAAGACGCCGACGATGAACAAGCTCTCGACCTCTCCATACTTAGGTACCTATTCTAACTCATTCGTTCATACTCGATTCCGTTTCATTTCTATTTGGAATGTTTGTGCTTGATGATGATAGTTTTGATTTTTGAAATAGGTCGAATACGGTTAGGCTTATTGATCCGAGTCAGAATATGGTTTGTTCTTGTTTCATTTTCTCATTCATAATTTTTTCAATGCTTTCTTCTTGTGGAGTAATATGTTCTGATTTCAACATGTTTTTGTAGATTGGAATTGTATCTCTTGATCAAGCAATTCAAATGGCCGAAGATGCTGAACTTGATTTGGTATGTTCATCCTTTTCTTGTGATATTCTATATTTTTGACTCAGTTCAGTTCTATCATATAGGCATGATTTGGATAAACAACTTATTTACCGCTTATAGCGCGCACACACACACTTATGTATAAGCTATTTCTATAACAAATGATAAATAAAGTTAAATTGTTTTTGTATATGCTATTAGCTGTTTTAATAAGCTATCTTGGAGAAATTTTGAAAATAAGTTGAAAACTGCTATTCTGAGTATTGCGAATGCAAGGGATTGATTGGGCTATTTCTAGGTTTGTGTTGTTGAAAACCCAACTGTTTCAAATCAGTTCACAATATATTCAACATACACTTCTTTTCCATTGACCTTTGAGCACATACTACTTATAACATGACACAATTGCATAGGCTTATTTTTTTTCACTCTCTTTCCCCTGTAGGTAATAGTATCCGCGGAAGCAGATCCTCCTGTTGTTAGAATAATGAATTACAGGTATGAACTCGGTCTGCCCTGAAAAATATTAAACTTTACATTTTGTATTTTTAGTCTCTCTCTCACACACATAGACCTTGCATATATATATTTTTTTAAAATTGAATATAGTATTAAAAAAACCAGTGGTTGATGGCATTACAAATCAATGCTTTAGAAATCGGTTCAGTCATTGAACCGGTTAAGACACTCAGTCACCGTTCAGTGGTTCAACTTTAGCATCGTTGTCTAGCCAATAATAATTAAATTTATGTTTTTGAGATTATATAATACATCAAGTAATAAATTAATATAACAATATTGTAGATATAGACAAATTAAATTCTAAACTAATATAAAATGATTATATTATATGTTTTGGTTTGTTAGTTTTTTGGTTCAAACCAGCCGGTCCAATTTTTGTAACATTGGTATTAAGTGTTTGTTAGTTTTTTGGTTCAAACCAGCCGGTCCAATTTTCGTAACATTGGTATAAAGTGGTCATATGTAAGGATGTGATAATATCTATTTTTAACGTTCATTTTTGGATGCCAATCATTAAGTAGCCACCAGTAGGTTATAGGACGATAGACAAGTATTCAAATTTGGTGTATAGTGTTTCTTTCTTCTACCCTTATACAACTACTTGGTGTTCCAATTTTAATGTGACAGGGGAGAGTGGTAGTTTAGGTGGGAGTATCGGTTGAAAACATGTCTAAATATCTGCAGCGTGAAATGGATTGCTCAGTTTTTAGGTCTTCGTTATTTTTATTATTATCAGTCTTTAGGATTTGCGTTACCGTTTTTTAAGATTAATACGTTGTTCCTGTGATTTTTTTTTTTGAAGTTGTTGTTATTTATGGCTAAGAATAACGATATAGTGTATTTGATTCTCTTTTAGACTATGGCTCTATTTTTAGAGCCATCCAATTAATATTTACAGTATCATCTTCTACACAACATTTCCTATCTTTTTTCTATCGCTCTTATAATAAAACAAAGGCTTAAATATGCATTTCATCCCTGTAATTAGGGGTCGTTTGAAATTTCATCCCTGAGCTTACTAATCCTCCCATTTTGCCCCTGCAATTATTAATCATTTGAAAACTCGTCCTAAATTTAAGGATTAGTAAGCTCAGGGATGAAATTTCAAACGATCCCTAATTACAGGGATGAAATTCGAGTGTAATTTACCGATTCATCCTCATCTTAACCCAGTTATCGTCTGCCAC
>Ga0099826_10003383_pt1 | contig 10795 bp, 11 predicted proteins | sample Mtrugardesep15_FD_76830 | JGI IMG/M metagenome (GOLD analysis project Ga0099826, IMG submission 76830) | Root nodule microbial communities of legume samples collected from California, USA - M. trunc garden sep15 | ecosystem: Host-associated > Plants > Roots > Nodule | place: USA: California...
AGCATATAATACTATTAAAAAAAATAAGTATTAATATTTACTTTTGCGGTTCGGTTTGGTTCGGTTCGGTTTTGAAAAAGTGATCCGAAAACCGATCCGATCCTAGCGGTTTTTACAAAACAAGGTCCAAACGCATCCAAAAATATTCGGTTTTTTGCGGTTTTCGGTTTTTTTGGATCGGTTTGCGGTTTTATTTTGGATCGGTTTGGATTTGAACACCCCTAGCATTGGGTAATCTCCTTATCTTAACTCTTCATGGCAAAATTAGAAGGAAAAAAAAAAGATATTGCCTTTTAAATTGATTTTGTATTTTATTCTTTTAAATTTTTGTTACTAATTTAATATGTTTGACATGGTATTTGATGGATGACTATTTAAAAAAAATTATATTCCTAAAAAAAATATATTCCTCTAAGAAAAACAAATTTATATGTTAATTTCTTACATTTGTATTTTTCTATTTTTAAATTAGGTACGCAATTGTTGAAGAGTTAGCAGAATTTGGAGCATCTGTGCATATATGTGCACGTAATGAAGAAGATATTAATAAATGTTTGGAAGAGTGGAAAAACAAGGGGTTTAATGTTACAGGATCAGTATGTGATATACTATTTCATGAACAACGCAAGAGATTAATGGAAACTGTTTCTTCTATCTTTCAAGGAAAGCTCAATATTCTAGTACGATCCATTTATATTTTTATTTATTTGTTTTGACTCTAAGTGCTCAAAACATGTATATAATTCTATATTATTTTTGACAAGATATAATGTATATAATGTTACCTTTTAGGTAAACAATGCTGCTAAACCTACCACGAAGAAAATAATAGATAATACTGATGAAGATATAAATACTACAATTGGTACAAATTTTGTGTCTGGTTACCATTTATGTCAACTTGCACACCCTCTTCTAAAAGAATCTGGATATGGGAGCATAGTGTTTACTTCTTCCGTTGCAGGTTTAAAAGCTATTCCTGTTTTATCAGTTTATGCAGCCACTAAAGGTATGTTTCCTCCTCTTTAATAAAATGAATTCGATGATTAAATTTGAGATATGATATAAAATATAACCCATGTAAAAAAATAATAATTTGATTCAGGAGCGGTGAATCAATTCACCAAGAACTTGGCATTAGAATGGGCAAAGGATAACATTCGTGCAAATGCTGTGGCACCTGGACCTGTTAAGACATCACTTTTGGAAACAGTCATGGTATGCATTTGGTTATGAATTAATCTTCAGGGTGCAACAAACATGAACCTCTAAAAAATTATTTACAGATAAACTTTTACTATTTTTCATAATTATTTAATAAAATATTAGACTTTTTTTTTTAGATTATAAAATCTACTACTAAAAGTAGTAATAGTTCACGTTTAAAGTTTATTTAGATCCATAATTAAAAGTCACTAAATTTTTTATTTTTTTAAGGAAAAAGTCACATTTTTTTATTTAGCATAGAAAGGATTGCATATTATTTTTTTTACACAAAATTATTCTCTTATATTGATTTTAAATTATATTCTAAATATCTTGAAACTTCTACAAGATGTAATATTTCTTGTCATCTTTGATGATTAATATTCAGAGAATTACAATTCATTATAGGCATATTTAAAATTGAGAATTGTTGATATAAGTATAAGTGTTTATACTGCTTCTTACAGGATTATGACTCTGAAGGGTATAAAGCTATAGCTGGTATAGTGTCGCAAACTCCTACAGGTCGTATGGGAGAGACTAAAGAGATATCAGCGCTAGTTGCTTTTCTTTGTCTTCCAGCTGCATCACACATCACTGGACAAATAATAGCTATTGATGGAGGTTATACTTCCTAGATGAATAAATTAAATGTAATAATTTATTGTACTTGCAGTGAGTACAATACAAGAAACTACTAGGAATTAGACTGTTTATATAATGTCTTGAGAATGATCACAAGAATGGTATTTAATATTTATAGCTTTTTATAAGTTTGTTTTAGCGTGACTTAAGCCCCAAGTAAGATGGGTCTTTAAGTCTTTTCACAAGCTTCTAGAAACTTCTAGGAGGCTACTGAGACGGCGTATTAGGAGTATATCGACAGTCAATTTATCCTGCATTCATGTTTCTTATTAATGAAGTTTCACCGTCTCTTCTTTATCTTCTACATCCATGATTCTTGGATAATTTTTTTTATATGAAATCATCATCTACATCTTTTTTCTCTCCTTTATCTTCTCTCTCTCCTTTCTCTTTCTTCATCATCCATTTGTTGTTTGAGTGCGATATTATCTCGGTTGACGTCTTGGTACAACGTTGTTTGGTTTTCTATCTTACTGCAGTGTTTGTTTATTTCAAATTGTCATAGCAACTTCGATCCAATATATATTTAATTAATAACTTGTGTGTTAACATATTCAAAATCATGTATATTTTGATCATTTTAATTTTATAACTTTTGTATGCATTTTGTTCTTTGTTATTGAGGGCCTCCATCGTCGCTCATCGTTGATCTTTATATTTTTTGAAATTGTCTTTTTTACTCATAAATATTGGAGAACCTTGTTAATTATTTGCTTTTAGAACTGCATTACGTGGCTTTTCTTTATGTTTAATTTATTTTCTTTCAATTTGTTTTCAGTCAATTAGTGGTTCCTATATTTTAAGAGCAAGCAGTTGTTATTTGTTGTAGTGTTGGCAACGTGTAGTGTTAAGTTTGTTTTTTAAATTACTTATGTATTGCTTCTGATTTAATAAAAAACTGAATTCCTATTCCTACTCAACCTGCAACTTCCTTTCCTATTCTTCTACTTTTTCATCTTTCAGTCATAAAACCAACAAATTGGTAGCAGAGCTATCATCTTACGGGACCTGTGAAAATGGAAACTGAAACCAGTTTCTCAGCAGTTTCTCCTCCCATCTTTGATGGTGATAATTATGACCTTTGGACAGTAAGAATGGAGTCTTACCTAGAGGCTTTGGATCTTTGGGAGGCCGTGGAAGAGGATTATGAAGTTCCTCCGCTGCCAGATAATCCTACCATGGCTCAGTTAAAATATCACAAGGAGAAAAAAACTCTGAAAGCAAAGGCAAAATCAGTTCTTTTTTCCGGCGTTTCACAAACTGTTTTCACCAGAATTATGACCCTCAAAACAACAAAAGCAATCTGGGACTATTTGAAGGAAGAATACGCAGGGGATGAGAGCATTTGAGGCATGCAAGTGCTGAACTTGATGAGGGAATTTGAATTGCAGAAAATGAAAGAGTCTGAGACAATCAAAGAATACTCTGACAGATTGCTTTCCATTGCAAACAAGGTTAGGTTACTTGGTACTCAATTTGCTGATTCCAGAATCGTTGAAAAAATTCTGGTTACAGTGCCTAAGAGATATGAAGCATCAATAACCACCTTGGAGAACACAAAAGATTTGTCTAAGATCACCTTAGCGGCAATGTTACATGCCTTGCAGGCTCAAGAGCAATGAAGGCTCATGAGGCAAGAGCATGTGGTTGAAGGTGCTTTACCAGCCAAGCATCATGTAGTTGGAAGTACTGCAAGCAACCAAAGCAAAGACAAGAGAAAAAGGGAAAATTTTCCTCCTTGTGAGCACTGTGGAAAATTGGGTCATCCGCCATTCAGATGTTGGAAAAGACCATATGCAAAATGCAACAAGTGCAATCAGCTTGGACACGAAGCGGTGATATGCAAAGGCAAGTCTCAACAAAATGAAGTCAATGCCCAAGTTGTCGAGCAAGATGAAGAAGATCAGATGTTTACAGCATCTTGTTATTCAACGAGGAGCGGCCCATAATGTTGGTTGATTCATAGTGGTTGTACAAACCATATGACACATGATAAAACTCTTTCCAAGGATTTAAAGCCTACTAAATTTTCAAAGGTCGGAATTGGGAATGGTTGTTATATTTCTTCAAAAGGAAAAGGAACCATCCAAATTTCAACAATTTCAGGTATAAAGACAATCTCAGATGTTATTTATGTACCCGATATTAACCAAAATTTGCTTAGTGTGGGTCAGTTGTTAGAAAAGGATTTAAAGTATCTTTTGAAAATCAACATTGTGTTATCTTTGATACTACTGGTCGGGAGATTTTAAAGGTTAAAATGAGGCTTAAGAGCCTCGCATTTGATCCAACTGAGGAGGAGCAAACAGCCTATGTCACCCATGTTAGTTCCACAGAGTTGTGGCACAAGCGACTTGGTCATTGTCATATTCAAAGAATGTTGGACATGGAAAAGAAAGACATGACGAGAGGTCTGCCGGTACTGTCCAATCATTTGTCAAATTGCAAAGATCGTCAATTTGGTAAACAAAACATATTACCATTTCCCAAAACAACTTGGAGAGCCTATCAAAAGTTGCAGCTCATTCACACTGATGTGGCAGGACCTCAAAGAACACCATCATTACAAGGTAGTCTCTAGTTTATTCTCTTCATAGATGATTTTACAAGAATGTGCTGGATTTTTTTCTTGAAATTCAAACATGAAGTGGCTGGAGTATTTGTAAAGTTCAAAAAAATGGTGGAAAATCAAAGTGGTTGCAAGATACAATTTTTGAGGTCTGATAATGGCAAAGAGTATACATCAACACAATTTAATCTGTTTTGTGAAGAAGCTGGAATTGAACATCAACTCACAACACCATATACGCCACAACAAAATGGAGCTAGTGAAAGGAGAAATAGATATGTAATGGAGATGGCTAGATGTATGTTGCAAGAAAAGGAGATGCCTAAACATTTTTGGGCAAAAGCGGCAAACACAACAGTCTTTCTTCAAAACCGACTTCCTTCGAAGGCTTTAAAAGATAAAACTCATTTTGAAGCTTGGAATTGGTATAAGCCTTCACTATCCTTTCTTAAAGTGTTTGGTTGTGTTTGTTTTGCACATGTTCCACAAGTTAAGTGTGACAAACTTGACAAGAAAGCAATTTTGGGCATCTTTGTGGGCTATAGTTTAGTTTCAAAAGCCTACAAAGTGTATCATCCTCAAAGTGGAAAGGTGACTGTCTCTAGAGATGTGCATTTTAATGAAGATCAACAATGGGACTGGAAGAATCCGCAAAGAACAATTGGATCTTTCAACAATATTGAAAGTGATCATCTTGGAAAACAAACAACAGAGTTGTGTGAGAATGAATTAGAAGATGATCCTCCCATTAGAGGCACAAGGCTGCTGTCTGACATATATCAAAGGTGCAATGTAGCAATATGTGAACCTCCTTGCTGTGAGGAAGCATTAAAAGATCGAAAGTGGAAAAATGCAATGGAGGAGGAGATGTTAATGATTCAAAAAAACAAAACATGGGAACTAGTTGACAGGCCTGAAGATAGAAAAATGATTGGAGTTAAATGGGTTTTTAGAACAAAACTGAATGCAGATTGCTCAATCAATAAATACAAGGCCAGACTTGTAGTTAAAGGGTATGCACAGATTTTTGGTGTCGATTATTCTGACACTTTTGCACCTGTGTCTAGATTGGATACAATCATATTAGTGTTGGCGGTTGCTGCTCAAAAGGGCTGGAAAGTATTTCAATTAGACGTCAAATCAACCTTTCTAAATGGAGTTTTACAGGAAGAAATATATGTGGAGCAGCCAAAGGGATTCATGGTGCAAGGTAAAGAAGATAAAGTTTATCTACTCAAAAAGGCCCTCTATGGCTTAAAACAAGCACGAAGAGCTTGGTACAGTAGGATAAATGATCATCTATTGAACATAGGCTTTGTGAAAAGATTATCTGAGTTCACTCTTTATGTGAAGCATAAGGGAAATAGCCTTTTGATAGTTTCTCTCTATGTTGATGATATGTTAGTGACCGGAGATGATACAATGCTGTTTGAAGAGTTAAAATAAGAAATGATGCAAGCTTTTGAAATGACAGATCTTGGTCTTATGACCTACTTTCTTGGTATTGAAATCAAACAAAATGAAAATGATGTGTTCATTTGCCAAAGAAAATATGCAAAAGAAATATTGAAGAAATTTCAGATGGAGGAGTGCAAAGTAGTTAGCACACCAATGAACCAAAAGCAAAAGTTGAGCAAGGAAGATGGTGCTGATAAAATTGATGAAGGTTATTATAGGAGCTTGATTGGATGTTTGATGTATCTCACAACAACAAGGCCAGATATTCTGTTTGTTGTAAGTCTTCTCTCCCGGTTTATGCATTGTGCTAGTGAAATGCATTTAATAGCAACAAAAAGAATACTAAGGTATATCAAAGGTACTGTTGATTTTGGCATCAAATTTGAGAAATGTCAAGAGTTCAAGTCGTATGGATTCTCTGATAGTGATTGGGCTGGATCCATTGATGACATGAAGAGTACTTCGGGGTATTGTTTCACCCTAGGCTCAGGAATGTTCTTGTGGTGCACAAAGAAGCAAGAGATTGTAGCACAATCCACTGCAGAAGCTGAATTCATAGCAGCAACAGCTGCTGCAAATCAAGTTTTGTGGTTAAAAAAGGTTTTATGTGATTTAGATATCCAGCAGAATGATAAGACATAAATCTTTGTCGACAGTCTGGCAGCAATTGCAATTTCAAAAGATCCAGTATGTCATGGGAAGACTAAACATTTCAACATCAAACTCTACTTTTTAAGAGAGGTGCAGCAAAGTGGAGAAGTCACTTTGGTTTATTGCATATCAGAAGAGCAATTGGCAGATTTATTTACAAAACCACTTCCTATTAGCAAGTTTGAGTTCTTGAGGCAGAAAATTGGAGTTTGCAGATTCTAAAACAAGGAGGAGTGTTAATTATTTGCTTTTAGAACTGCATTACGTGGCTTTTCTTTATGTTTAATTTATTTTGTTTTTAGTCAGTTAGTGATTCTTATATTTTAGGAGTAAGCAGTTGTTATTTGTTGTAGTCGCTTTTGATTTAATAAAAAACTGAATTCCTATTCCTACTCAACCTGAAACTTCCTTTCCTATTCTTCTACTTTTTCATCTTTCAGTCATAAAACCAACAAACCCTTTAATATAGACTTCAAATTAAAGAGATGGACCTCGTTAACTTACCCGCTATATGTCCCCATGAGCTTAGCTCAGTTGGCAGGGACATGCATTATTATATGCAGAGGCCGGGGTTTGAAACCCAGACACACCATTTATTCACCTTGAAAATGGTGAATTCTAGCCACTGGACTACTTGAAAAGAAAAAAAAACTTACCCGCTATATTTCATCACATATAACGTTCAACGTTTTCAAGCGGTTTGATTTTTATTTTGTTTTTTGCTTTTAAATTTTATGATAAGTTCAATCATTTTATTTTTGTATGTGATTAATATCAAAATCATTATGTACAGAGACAGAAAACGGGAGCAAAATAATGGTTTGTCAATTGCTGTAAAGAAAATTCTAAAACGATTCCTTTTTTTGTCGTTAGGACTTTGGTGTTCTTTCTTTGTTTTTAGTATCTCTGTCAGCCAAGAAAAATTGAAACAAGGGAAGAATCATGATAAGGGGGATGTGATTGAAATTTTGAATTTTTGGGCTAGGCAAAGAATTAACGACACATATCTGATATGGTGGTTGTTGTTGTCAATCGATATCAATATGGCACATTTTCTTAGTTGAAGTTGAACAACATAGTATGTGATAAAATGCTCCTCTTTTTTCTTCATTGAAATCTCAAATGTATGATTTGATGTCGACATGGAAATCGATTTCTATCTCCAATTGTGTTGCACTGGAGATAAGACATACTTCACGACCACAATGTTTCTTACAACGACTTTTATATTGGACAATAAATATTATATATGCTTACTTTTTTCTACCTTACAAACAAAATCAAGGACCTTCTAATTTTGGGAAAAGGAAACTACTTCAGATTTTGGTTTTTCAAGTAAAAGTTATAAGGTAGAAAAATGGCTGAAACAAAGTTAAGCAGCTTCAAGGATAAAAGATGGTCACTGCATGGTATGACTGCGTTAGTGACAGGTGGAACCCGGGGCATTGGGTAATTTCCTTATCTTAACTCTTAATGACAAAATTAGTAGACAAATTAAATTTTCTTTTGATCCCTTTAATTTATAGGATTTGTTGTTTTATGTTATTGACTTGGTTGTTACACATTTGTTCGTATATTCATTTTATACGGTTCTAACGACGTTGAATTTGTATTTTTTTTTATGTATACCAATTAAATGAATATAGTCTTTTACTAAAAAAAATGTTGTCATAATTCCTTGTTATTTCTTATTTTTCTATTATGAATTAGGTACGCAATTGTTGAAGAGTTAGCAGAATTTGGAGCAGCTGTGCATGTATGTGCACGAAATCAAGAAGATATTAATAAATGTTTGGAAAAGTGGAAAAGTAAAGGGTTTAATGTAACAGGATCAGTATGTGATATACTATTTCATGAACAACGCGAGAAACTAATGGAAACTGTTTCTTCTATCTTTCACGGAAAGCTCAACATTCTAGTACGTTCAAAATTAATATTTTCACTTTATAAGTGCTCAAATTAAACATGTATATAATTTTATGTAGTTTTTCTTTTAGGTAAACAATGCTGCGAAACCCCTAACGAAGAAAATAATAGATAACACTGATGAAGATATAACAACTACAATTGGTACCAATTTTGTGTCTGGTTATCATTTGTGTCAACTTGCACATCCTCTTCTAAAACATTCTGGATATGGAAGCATAGTATTTACTTCGTCCGTAGCTGGTTTAAAAGCTATTCCCACATTATCTGTTTATGCAGCCACAAAAGGTATGTTTCCTTTTCTTTAAGAATAATGAATTTTATATTGGCCAGGATAAAGAAATTGATAATAAAATTTGAGTATGAGAAAGATGATCGTTTTTTGTGTTACGTAGTTTACGGTTATTCTTCTTTTTCTTCTTTTAAGACACTCAATAAGGTTTTGAATGAATTAATATTACTTGAAATTCAAATTAAGCAAGTTCCTTTGGGTGGAGAAGTGGAAGAAAAAAAGATTAATTGGGTGAGATGGAAGACGGTGTGTCTCGCAAAAGATGGAGGCCTTTGTTTAAAAATATTTTGCTTTTAATATATATTTGTTGAGCAAATGGTTATTGAGGTGCTTAAGGGACTTTAAAATATGAAGAAACCATCAATTTGAACCTTATCACCTCCATTTCAATTTGGTCATGAACTATAGAATATACTAACTAGTCTCTAATTATATTATTAAGCTATAGTCCCTTCTTAAAGAAACAAAAATTAGTAACTGAAATCTCTAAAAAACAAGAGAGTGCAGTGAATGTTGGGTCGAAGACTACTTTAACATATCAATAACAGTTTAGGGACCACTTACTATATTTATATATTTCAAGGATTGAAGAATGTGATTGTTCGGAGACCAAATTGATGGTTTAATTACATACAGAAATGAGTTAGAATTCTCTCCATTTTTCAATACAAATAGAGGATTCCATTTAGAGAAACATAGACAAAAAAATATATAGTAAATCTTACCACTTGGTGGATTCGGAACCATTAATTATTTTATAATTGTTTTCAAACTTCATTAAGTGTATCATAATATCTATCGACAATGTTTTGTTTTTTTCAAATGGTTTTATAGTGGAATCATTTTCAAATAGTTGAATTAAAATGCTTTAAGTTAGAATGGAATTAATTTTCAAATGGTTGAATTGAAATACTTTAGGTTAGAATTTTCAAATGGTGGACGATGTCCGACTTTGTAAGTTGTTGTGCAGAAGGAAGAATGGAAAAAGAAAATGTTTTATATAGTTTCACAAAGCTTTGGTGTATTTAGTTGGAACATAATAATATCCATTTTAAGGTGATGAACATCTAAGAGGTGGTGAATAATTCTAAATGTTTATCTTGGTATTGGTTCATTGTATGGATAGTAGAAATAAAACTAGACATGACATCACAACCCGCATCCGCCCCGATTTTATTGGAGAAAAGCATAATTTACTGGGTCCGGGGAAAACCCGGAGTTTTAAAAGCGGGGTCGGGACCGGGGGATACTCACACCCATCCCGCATCCGTATACGCCAATTTACATTATTACCCGTATATAGTGTTTGTTTCGTTTAGTTTATTTTGTATGTTTTGTCCAGCTTTATTTTCTATGTTTTCCTTGCTAAAGTTTTTGGCATTTTGAGATTTTATTTCATGACTCTTCTGTTGAGGGGCTTGTACCATGATCGATTAAAATTATTCTATTCTCTATAAGTTGTTGGTTTTTATATATGCTAGTTTTGAGCCCGTTTTACACAGCTGGTGGCCGGTAAGTCGATGGTAAGAAAATACGCAGTTTAAAAAAAAAGTAGAATATAAAACCAACTTATGATGTAAATATGATAGTTGCTAATTAGGAGAGTCATAATAAGATTACATGATATTGCTAGCTTATTATTAAGATGAGAGGATGCTGTTAGCAAATGAGAATTGTAATAAGATTACAAGATGTTGCTAATGATAGAAGATATAACTTGTCTCATTATTTAGAGAATGAGAGTTTGTTTCATGGTCCCTGAGTTGTTTGTATAAGAGTTTCCATCACTTGCGCATCTTCGACTTTGTTTATCATATGTGGTAACAAACGATTGTAGCTGAATAGGACTTAATACCTCTCAATTATTGGTTTTGCGGATGGGGGCGGGGCCGGAAAACCCGTCTCTGTTGGGGCAGGTCTGGGGATAAAGTTTCTATCTCCGTTGGGTTTGGGGGCGGGGCTAGATACCGTAAAATAGAGGCGGGTATGTTAAAACCCGCCCCCGCCCCGCCCTGTTGCCATATCTAAATGAAACTTTTGTTTTTTAG
>Ga0099826_10003384_pt1 | contig 10791 bp, 6 predicted proteins | sample Mtrugardesep15_FD_76830 | JGI IMG/M metagenome (GOLD analysis project Ga0099826, IMG submission 76830) | Root nodule microbial communities of legume samples collected from California, USA - M. trunc garden sep15 | ecosystem: Host-associated > Plants > Roots > Nodule | place: USA: California...
GATTAAAATGTGCCAAGACACGTTGTCCTCACCAATTTCTTCATCTAAGGAAAAAATATCCTAAGATTCAACAGACTCAAAAAAAATACATAAATGTGATACAATATAAAAAGTAGGCGGACTTTAAATAAAAAACTTTTATGATTTGTGCCCATCATTAAGTAACGTGTGACTCATTTTTTTTTTAAATACTACTAAATATCCAACAATTTTGTCAAAACCCAAAGAAGAATGATTTCTGAATAGGATAGATTATGACTTAATGTATTTGATTCATTTATGGTTAATTAAACTAACAATCTTTTTCATACTTATTGAACAGGTTTTATTGTCTATACTTGTGTAGTTGTGATTTTAGTGTTTGTCCTCATTTTGTACTGTGTTCCAAGATACGGCGAGAGACACCTTGTCATATATGTTGGAATATGCTCTCTCACTGGCTCACTTACGGTATTAGTTATATTCTAAATACACATGTGTTACTCATATATATGTATTCTATACTCAATGGTGATCATTGTTACATAGGTTATGGGTGTGAAAGCCGTGGGAATAGCTATAAAGCTTACAATTGAAGAGACGAATCAATTCACTTACTTCCAAACTTGGTTTTTTACTTTGTTTGTGATAGGATGTTGTATCTTGCAGATCAACTACCTAAACAAGGTAAGTTATGATGCAAATGAGTATACTTAAATTAAAAACACACACATACATAATCGGCGTAACATTTGAGTAATGTTACATCGTTGAATGACGTTTTAAAGAACGGAAATTACAAAATTTACTGTTGGTTTGAAGTTTGTATTATATAGATCATTGACGTAAAATTTTACACAAAATATAAAATTATTTGATAAATAGCTAAGACCCATCAAAATTAATAACTACCAATAAAAATTCAGAAGACATTATTCAAGACGAGTCTCACTCATATATATATATATCAAATGATTTAAGATTTGTGAAGAATTTTATATGGATGAACTATATAATACAAACTTTCAATCCAACATTGGATTTTGCAAAAAATTATTTGTCAAAACACTATTTACTGACACAATATTACTTAAATAATACACCGATGTGTATGTAAATAAGTTTGTCTATTTGATTGATTATAATGCTTGTGTATTCTTAATATGACATGCCATCTTGTTTATGTCATCAATTTCCAATGATCAATTAAATTTTGTTTCTACATTAAAGTTTTCTTTTTATGAAAATATAATGTCGGAGTCACGATTGTAAGTATGTGGAGTTTATAGTTTAAGAGTATAGTTCTAGCAAATACATTGTATTGATATTTATAAAAAGAGTAGGTTTAATTACAATTTTGGTCCTCTTATTTTCACTCACTCACGAAATTGGTCCCCTATTTTAAAACCACTAAGTTTTGGTATGTTTTTCATACCTTTTAACTCAAAAATTGGGATATGCAAATTTTAAATGACGTGTCATACAATTTAATGATGTTGACTAATAAACAACCATGAAATTACTAGAAAACTCCTTAAAAACATCAATTTAAATATGATATATCACCATCTGTAAGTTCAAAAATATGAAAGAGGGGCCGAAACTGTGTGATTTAAAATGTGGAACCAATTTCGCGAGTAAGTAAAAATAGGAGGACCAAAACTGTTATTAAACCAAAATATATTGTAGCGATATTTATTAACTTTAAAAACATGTTTCAGGCCTTGGACACCTTTAACACGGCGGTTGTATCACCAGTTTACTACGTCATGTTTACGTCACTTACCATCTTTGCCAGCATAATCATGTTTAAGGTGCCTAACTAACCTTCTCTCTCTTTCTCTCACTCTCTCTTTTCTATGGACTCATGATAACCTACAACAACAACAACAAAAATGTTTGATCAATAAATAGATCAACTTTATAAATGAACCAAACAACGTCATTATGATACATAATACATTAAGGGAGTAATAGCTATTTTGGTCATGAATATGTAACAAGTAGCTACAATGGTCCCTCAATGTATCAAAGTTTCATAATAGTGTCTTGATTGTGTATTTCATTAGTCAAAATAGTCTATGACATTAAAATAATTCGTTAATATTATCATATTAGTATTTCAATATACTTACTTATATCAATCCTTATAAATACTTACTTTTGTCATTTTAGTCCCTATATGTCATTTTAGTCCCTATATGAAAAGAGTTATTGTGAGAATTGAGGGACTACTCCAGCGTCATGAACTATTTTGACTAACAAAACACGTAATGAAAGATTATTTTAGAATTTTGATACATTGAGAGATGTTGTGACTATTTGTTATACATTAAGGGACGAAAATGATCATTACCCGTAAATCAAGTGCTCAGAGATGCCAATTATATTTAAGTTATTTTTTATAGTTTTTCTTTATATATTTGTTTGCCTTCTTGCACTTCCAATGACTTATGAAACACTTTTACAAACACAAAAGTCATCATTTATAATGACACATAGACGCATACACCGAAAATAATTTAAAAAAATATTAAAGATTAAATATAACCACACATATTAATGCCGTTTGAGTGTCAAACACACTTTCAACCTGGAGGGTTGGTGGTGTGGCATATCTAACAAGTGAACTATTATACTGATAATTGTCTTGTTAGACTGATATTTTCATCTATACTACTAATATTATCATTATGTTCATTGAAAATTTGCAAATGGATTGTGATTGTTTTTTTTACAGGATTGGGACTCACAAAATGCATCACAAATTGCTTCTGAGTTATGTGGTTTTGTTACAATTTTATCAGGAACATTTCTCCTTCACAAGACAAAAGATATGGGAAATAAACCAACCGAACAATCTCCTCCTGCTTCTTCAACTCCAGACCGAGCTAATACTGATAATAACCCAAGCACATGAAAAATGCATTGATTTTTAAACTAGGCAAGACAACAACTGTGTTTCATATTTGTTCTCAAACTAATCAAGTTTGAAAAAAATGATGAAGGTTATGACATAGTATTTCACAGAAAAGAAGCACATAGAAAGAGTGAGTGACACTATCCCATTCAAACAAGCTTGTAGTGTTGAAAAGGACAAACTGGAAATCATAATGTGAATGTGAAAGATTAAAGGAAACATTTATGAAGAAAAAAAAAAAACCATATAAAAGTATCTCAATAGTTGTAATACTTTTTTCTTTTCTTGTTATCGACATTCTTTGTTATTTATGTGCAATTTTGTAGTGCCAACAGCCAAACAAAACAAAAAAACGTGAACAGCAGGATTCGAACCTGCGCGGGCAGAGCCCACATGATTTCTAGTCATGCCCGATAACCACTCCGGCATGTCCACTTCGATGGAATATTAATTTATTATTATAAAAACATTATCATAGATTTTCTGAAAATTGAAATATTATTATTATTCCGAAAAAAATAATTTGCTGAGAAATTTTCGATCTCAGCTTTGAATTTGATTCCACACTGCGCTACATTTTCTCGGGAAAATCACTGATATCTTTCTTTTCGCTCAAAAATTCAAACGATTTTGACGATCTCCGTGTACTCGATGCAATCAGAATTGTTGGAGGAAGAAGATAGCGTTGGGTTTTGGTGGCAATGATTCCTCCAAGAAGGAAGAAATGGACAGAAGCAGAAGAGAAAACCCTAATCGACAAGTATGGTGAGATGGTTACTGATGGTTCTCTCGCGAAGATGAGAACTCGCGAGAAGAAGTTTAAACCGATTGCTTGTTACGTGAATTCGGTTCATCATGTTCGCGATCCGGTGGTTTATCCTTGGCAATGGAGTTGGAAAGATGTTTCCACGAAGGTGCAGAATATGAGGCATCAGTATTTGTTGGTGAAGCAGAAGATCAAGAAAGGAGAGTTTTCTGGTGGGGAGTGTGATGGGAGTAGTGAGTTTGATTGGGTGGAGGGGTTGAGTCATTGGTCTAATTTTCTTAGATATAAGGAAGTTTTTGGTGATGTTGCACTTGTTGGTGGTGGTGGTTCTGAGCACGGTGGAAATAATGAGTTGTTAGGATTTGGGGATGGTGATCGGGGAGATCGTGATGGGTTTCTTGGTAGTGGTGGTGGAGGAATGGATATGGCTGAGTTTGGGCATATGGGTCATTCAGGGGATGGGGATGGTGATTTTGCGGTTGCGATGGACGGAGTTGATAATGAGGTGATAATAGGTTTAGGATTTGAGTATGAGGCTGAAGAAGGGGAGGTGAATTTTAATGGGAATGGAGGGATGAGAGAGGACGCAGAGAATGGTTATGTGTATGAGGAAGGGGAAGTGACGGGTTCGAATTTGAAGAAGAAGAAGAGGAAGGTTGTGAAGGGGATGGAGAAGAAGATGTGGAGGGTTTTTGCTAACCAGTTGGGGCAGTTGAGGGAAATGGAGGTTCGGTTTGAGCAGCGGGAGATGGAAAGGGAGCGCGAGAGGCAGAGGAGGGAGAGTTTGCGAGCGGAGTGGGAAAAGAGATTTGAGGAGAGGGAAAAGGAGAGGGAGGAAAGGTTGAAGGAGAGGGAAAAGGTTAGGAGGCAGAGGGTGTCTGAGTGGGAAGCGATAGAGAAGGAAAATGAAGAGAAGGAAAGGAAAAGAAGAGATGAAGAGTTGATTCGTGAGAGGGAACGGGAAGAGAGAATGAATTGCAGGAGGCTGGAATGGAAGAAGAGGATTGACGATATGCTAAATCAGCACCGAGCAGAAATGGGACAAGTGCAGACTCGGATTCTTCATGAACAACAGAATCTTAGCAGCCAATTGCTTGGTATATTCTCGCAGTGGACTGCCCAACCTGCTGGCCTATCGGATCATACTAGTGCTAGCAACCATTATCTTTCACAAATGATGCAAAATTTGCATCATGTAAATGGCATTGTTCATGAAGACACTAGGGTTGAGGGGGATAATCAAGAAGATCAATTCATTGTTGATGGATAATTTATCTCTGCCATTTTTGTGTGTCCTTGCTGAGGTGTCCAGGAACATTTCTGTCGCCAGAAGTGGCATAAAATGCACATATTGTTCAATGCATTCATTTCTGTAATCTCTTCAAGTAGGTATTGTTGTATACTGTGTCTAGTTTATTTATAATATCAGTGTAACTAATCTTCTATAATAATGATGCATTTGGTTCCCTTTGTATTGAACAATGAAACTGTTGGTGTAAAGGTCACATTTTTTTGTCCAATACATGTTTTAAATGATTTTATTTAAGCTCTCAATTCTTTAATGCACATAAACTGAAGGAGTAAGTTTCTACCAGTTCTTTAATATGCAATCCAACTCATTGTAATGCCAATGTAACAGCAGATATCATTCTACAATCTAGAGTGCTGCATCAATTTTTTGTAATTGTTTCCTGCTATCATTTGACTAGTATTAGTATAGGTTAACTATGGCTTTGTTTTCAGCCTCACGGACTTGGAAAGTGTGTTCCTGCTATCTGAGTTTATATCTACTTCATTTAGTTCCTTAATTTTTTACTCTTATGAAGTTTCTATGCTTGTTGCATATGATCATGGAGTCTCGTCTGTAATCTTAAGTTACTTGATCTTCATTTTATGATTTATTGTATTCGTTTGTATATTTGGTTTATAACATTATGGTAAAGAGAGCTAGGAACCAAGTTGTTTCGGCCTACAAATCTACCCTTATCTCTGAAGTTCATCCGGAATAGCAACTATTCAATCTTATCTGGAAGTGGCGAAGACCGGAATGTATAAAGCTGTTTTTATGGAAGGCAAGTCATGCTTGTTTAATAATCAAAGGCAGATAAATAAATTACCTTTGTGGCAGCACAAGCGATTGGTTTAGTTAGGAGTCTTGCTGTGATGAATGAAATAGAAGGGAGGTCTCATAGTGCCACTTAATCCACAATTAGCTGGAGCTGTCTGGATGACAGTACAGTGGCTTTAAATAGCAATGGTTCGGTAGCTGGCCCGTTGGGGACAGCAGGCTGTGGAGGTATACCGAGAAACATTGATGGGAATTTCATAGTAGCGTTTGCAGCAAATGTTGGGACTTGCTCTGTGGTCCAGTCGGAGTTGTGGGGGATTCTACACAGCCTTCAAGTTGCAAAAAGTAGAGGATTTTGGCGCGTTTGTGTAGATTCAGATTGTGCCGCAGCTATCAATCTGATTACAGAAGGTTGCAGCAGAGTACATACTGCTCATCATTCATCAATTAGTTCATCCAATCCATCTTCTTGTGCTACAGTTTAGAGTCTGTAGCGTGGAATCATATTCTATGGGAGCCCAACCAATTTTTGCGCCCTATCAGTCATCTGATCTCATCTCATGCCCCTAATAGAGAAGTTCTTTTATGTCCACCCCTCATTGTTCGCATACACATAAAGTACATAAATTGAAGGGGATATTCACCAAATAATACCATTCACAACTTTCTATTCTGTTTACCAGAGTTTCACATTCTCCTGGTTAGTTTTTTAAGACTGAACATGTGTTTTATTTTAGTGTTACCTAATCAAAGTATTTGCATTGTCTTGTAATCATGTTTCCCTCCATTTTGGGGTAACTGATTCCATTTATCTTCTAATAGAACTTAGATAAATATGTCCTGTTATATTTATTTTTTAATACTAGATAAACGTTTTATTGAAAAAAATTAATACTAGAAAAGTATGTCCTGTTTCTTGAATTTTGACAAGCTGACTCCTGTCCGTAAAAATGAAGATTATTACTATTTTTCATAACAAACCAACGTAATTGTACACAACAATTTAGAAACAATAAAAAAAAAACACTACGACTAATATTTCCAAGCGAAGCTTCTTACGATTAAACTTTCTTCCACCTTGTTTTTCCTTTTCATACCTAAAATATCTTGGATTATAATGTATCGTACCATGAACTAAATCCAACCACTCTTAAACTTGGTCTTCGTTCACCCACCACTACATGCAAATTTTCTTTGATACTCTTTTTTTTTCCCTTCATTTTGAACTACCTTACATTCTTCTTTTAATTTAGTTTGACAGAACAAAAATTATTTTAGTAAAATTCGAAGTTAAGTATTATGTAACAGAGATTACTTCCGCAAAGCTCGAATTTGAGTTGAGTTTTATTAACTGTATTTTTAAGAACTCTTTTAATCAAGTTTTAAGGATACTTTTGTGTTTGTCTTTTTGAGATATCAAAATAAAGTTTAATTTTCATTCACCTCTAGTGTAAAAAGTTTTATATCATCGATCCATTACAATAAATCATATATATGACTGTAAAAGGGATCATAATAAAAATTAAACATTTATATTGTTCTGACGATTATAATTCGTCGATAATATAAAAACTCTTTCTACACTAACGGTAAATATGAATTAAATCCATCAAAATATCATTTCACTTAACGGTAATTATTAAGGGAAATTTATGAATAATGCGTACTAATGCAAAATAAAAAGAGAGAATACTATTGCCCAAATACATATACTACATCCAACCTTATTCATAAGAAAAAAGAATCACAATTCGGTGATCTTGAACATAAGCAGAAGTCACCAAATTCGACTGTATTTAATATCATTGTTTCAAAATTACCATTTGTTACTCTCTTATTTTTTCTAAGATATGCTTGCAATGTCCCAATGTAAATTTAATGTGATGATTAATGTGGCAAATGATACTTTAGCAACTCAAACTTATTTTTATACTAGTATAAAACAAGACTATTAAACTACTAATTTACTATCAAATTAGTTAATTTAGCTTATAGGATCAATTACACTACACATTCCATTTAAGCTAAAAACTCACTTATAACTTTTTCTATCTTTCAGCATGTTGTGGTTGATAGAAGCACACATTGTGGGTTGGTACGAGGAGAGCAGTCTTCAATGAGCCGAAGTTGACATTCATACCACTCTTTTACGAACACGCAGCCGGCAACTCGTGTTATGTGACTTGTGTCTTTCTTCACCACACCCAATAATAAATTATTTTCTTATTACAAATTATTGTTATTATTATTACGTAGTACAAGGTTTTACATTATTAGACAAATAATAATGTCATTAGTATCATTTCATATACCTACCCACTTTCAAACATGTATATATATATATAGATACAATCTTCACACTCCAAATCACATCATCTTTTATTTCTTTCTCATTTAAGCTGCTTTGTTTACTAGAAGAAGAAGAAGATGGTGAGTGTTGATGAGATCCGTAAGGCACAACGTGCTGAAGGCCCTGCCACTGTCATGGCAATTGGCACTGCAACTCCTCCTAATTGTGTTGATCAGAGTGCCTATCCTGATTACTACTTTCGTGTTACAAACAGTGAACACATGACAGAACTCAAGCATAAATTCAAGCGCATGTGTAAGATATTTACTTACATTTCTCTCATTATCTTCATTTTGATTTCTAATACCAAAGATAATGTTTGTATATGAGTAATGGTTTTAGATTAATATACTAATGATATTATTCATTGAAATATATTTCAGGTGAAAAGTCAATGATTAAGAAGCGGTACATGTATTTAACAGAGGAAATTCTTAAAGAAAATCCCAATATGTGTGCTTACATGGCACCATCATTGGATGCAAGGCAAGATATGGTGGTAGTAGAGGTACCAAGGTTAGGAAAAGAAGCTGCAACGAAAGCGATCAAGGAATGGGGTCAACCAAAGTCCAAGATCACTCACCTCATCTTTTGCACTACTAGTGGTGTGGATATGCCTGGTGCTGATTATCAGCTCACAAAATTGCTAGGACTTCGTCCCTCGGTGAAACGTTATATGATGTACCAACAAGGGTGTTTCGCTGGTGGTACAGTTCTTCGTTTGGCTAAAGATTTGGCTGAGAACAATAAGGGTGCTCGTGTTCTTGTGGTTTGTTCAGAGATCACTGCAGTCACGTTTCGTGGGCCTAGTGACACCCATCTTGATAGTCTTGTGGGACAGGCATTGTTTGGAGATGGCGCTGCTGCTGTGATCGTTGGTTCTGATCCATTACCTGAGGTTGAGAGACCTTTGTTTGAGTTAGTGTGGACTGCACAAACAATCCTTCCTGATAGTGAAGGAGCTATTGATGGCCACCTTCGCGAGGTTGGACTAACATTCCATCTTCTCAAGGATGTGCCTGGACTCATCTCAAAGAATATCGAAAAGGCCTTGGCCGAAGCCTTCAAACCTTTGGATATATCTGATTATAACTCAATCTTTTGGATTGCTCACCCCGGTGGACCAGCGATTCTTGACCAAGTTGAGGACAAGTTAGGCTTGAAGCCTGAAAAATTGGAAGCCACTCGAAATGTGTTGAGTAATTATGGGAACATGTCAAGTGCATGTGTGTTGTTCATTTTAGATGAAATGAGAAAGAAGTCCAAAGACAATGGTCTAGCCACAACTGGTGAAGGGCTTGAATGGGGTGTGTTGTTTGGTTTTGGCCCTGGACTTACTGTTGAGACTGTTGTGCTACGCAGTGTTGCTGTTTGAGGCTGCAAATCCTTTTAAGTCTATTTATTCTTAAATATTTTTGATGAAATAAATGTATTTTCCCCTACTTAATATAAAGAATTTTTTGTACACCAATGAACAAGAATGTGTTATATTTAATTTAATGGAAATAATTTTGCAACGTTATTGATTATTACAATTGCAAAAGAGCATGTAAAGAAAGCTAAAGGAAGATCAATACGAAATCAATGTTTATAATGTTTTGGAGGAGAACACCATCGTATGAAAATGCAAAGAATCTCATGCAGTGGTAAAGACTGGCTGATCTTTTTTATCACTAAAGTTGGATGAATTGTTTAGTGGCGCAGTGAAATGCAAAACTTGTACTAGGGAAGTTTAAATCATTTCTAGACTATTTTTGAGTTTTAAAGGACAAAACATAAGTGATTTTTTCAAGTATTTTTCTTCAAATTCATAATTATATCAGAGTTTATATATTTTAAGTTCACGAAAAATAAGTTTCTTTTTTGTCAAAGAAAACACGAAAAACATATAATCTAAGGATAATACATTTAAGTATTGTCCATTTTATAAGAGCATCTTGTGCCACATTATTTTGATTTTGTCCGTCGACTTGGAGTTTTAACATTTGGTTAATTTTGAAGGTTTGATTATTGTGGTCCGCCATCACGTCACGACTTATACTGTTACTATTCTTTTTATTATTGACTAGTATATATTGCAGCATGTGTTAATTTATTTGACCATTTTCTCATTATTGAAAATATTTTTACCTATAAATTCTGATCATTTACAAAATTGCACATTGACAATTTAACACCCAATTTTACTCTCATAATTTCATTTATTTTTTAATTCAATTATTCATCTATTGACTTCAAAATTACTTTTGTTTATATCAAAACCTTGAATTATGTATGATAAGTATAAATAAATAAATAAATATATCGAGGATTAGCATGTAAATTTGATTTTACTTTAACTTTAACTTGTATTCATCGTCGTTTAACTTTAATTTTGATTTTTTAAGAATGAACCCAATCCAACTCTTTATGAGACAATATAGCAAAGTGTAGTAGTAATTGTTGCAATAGCGGAATAGTCGAGTTATATTATATATTGTTGAAACTGTGATTAATTTATTTAAGGAAGTAAACTAAACTAAAAATAAAAAGAATAGTCCATTAGATAAGTAAAGAAGCATGGTGTGTCTTTTATTTATAGTAAGAACAAAATAAAAGCAATTAACGGTGGAGTGACGTTGAAGTAGAGGTGAGTGTTAGGTAGTTGGAAATGTAAATTGAAGCAATTTCACTAATTCAGTACAAGAAGAAGAAGAAGAAGAAGAAGA
>Ga0099826_10003386_pt1 | contig 10790 bp, 5 predicted proteins | sample Mtrugardesep15_FD_76830 | JGI IMG/M metagenome (GOLD analysis project Ga0099826, IMG submission 76830) | Root nodule microbial communities of legume samples collected from California, USA - M. trunc garden sep15 | ecosystem: Host-associated > Plants > Roots > Nodule | place: USA: California...
ATAAAAATAAGATTGATAAATTAACAAGTTCGCCAAGCTACATGTACATCAAAAATTGCAGTATGCATTATGCAATACAGATGAAAAGTCACATACAAAATCCAAGGCAATAGAAATTAAATCATAAAAAAAACATTTTATAAAGGGTAAAGAAACATGCCAACCTGGTTGTCTTTGCTTAGGAAAGTAGCATTTTCCATTATCTTCAGGCACTTAAGAAGCAAGGTTAGGCTCTTTAGACGTTTTTCATTTCTCAAATCTTTGGTAGACAGAGAACTATAGTCCTTACAATTCTGAAAGACAAATTCATGGATTTAAAAAAAAATATCATTATTTAAGGATGCAAATACAAAAGAATTGGCGATGGATTGACAAAGTTCAATTCATAATATACGATTTACTATGCTTGCAAACTGCAGTAGACATATCACATCTCAAAGCAAGAAATGGCCATCAGAAAATGCTCTCCCTGTTATAGACTGTATCAATTCATGTCTACTGCAGTTTGCAAACATAGTAAATCGTATATTATATATTGAACTTGAACTAACATACAAGCTCACACCTTCAGATCTGAATGACAATTCATAGTGACATCAAATACTGCATCAAGTCCTCCATGCTCCCTTAATTTTTCCTTAAAATTGCCACCAGTCTTCCGTACAGCACCAGAGGTTTCTGTACACAAGTATTTCCCCCATAACATAACATTCAAAAAAATATAAGAAAATCAGTAGAAGATTCAATACAGAAGTTCCATAGGATAATATGTACAGTTAGCTGGACCACAGAAGAATATTGAAGTATGTATGTGTTGGTTCTTGATCAACTACAAGTATCATAAACTTATTATTTGAATTATAATTTGCATGTGGAGAAAGCGTCCAAGAGAACACAATTTACATGTGAAAAAAGAAAGTTTTTGATTAATTTATGTGCGGAGAAATATAAATATAAAGAAAAAGAGCCCTCTAGAAGTTAAGTATTAACATGCCAGATTCCATCAAATTAAGCTTCACTATACATGAAATTTAATAATTTTCAATATCAGGATGGCACCTTCAGAAACTGAGAACAAGTGATAGTAACAAGCCTGATTACAAAATCTCTTTACTAATGAGTTCTAAACCGTTAACATATTTTATTTTTTTTGAGGGAAAACCGTTAACATTGTTATACTTTCGCACAATAAAAACAGCATTAGCATTAGAGGAATCAGATAAGTAATATGGAAAACATATTCCACAATGATACAAGCAAAAAAATGGTTGAATTAAATGCTCTTTACCATCAAGAGAAATAGCAGATAAACAAGCCTTCTCCATAGTCAGCAATGTTAACCACTTTGGGCATAACTCTGGTCTCTCAATCCCACTGTTATTCTGACACGTTGCTTTTAGCTCTTTGCAATTAACTAGAACTTCTTGGACTCTAGAAAAAACTGCAACAGAACTGGAGTCAAATTTTGACGTTGTTTTTTTTAGTATGTCATCATTCTGACGCAATGATAGAAGTTTAGAGCCAAGACTTGGTGCTTTGTCTTTGATAGCTGTGGATACAATTGGTCTTAACAACTTGATTAGAAATTGAACACAACAAGGTGATTCAAGGAGATGATCATCTTGACCCTGAGACAAAAGCATAGCCAGTAAAAATAAAGGAAAACAGTGAACATGTATATTGATAGATTGGACTCCAAGTCAAGTATCACAACAGAACTATATGCCACTGGACAATAACTTCAGAAATCGACATGCAAAATTAAAAAAATAATAAATAAATAAAATAATAATAATAATAATAACTTGGACATGGAATTTATGATTCTGAAACAATTTTAATCATATAATAATTTCAATTATAAATTATTGACTATTGATTATTCCCATTTTGTCATTCAAATGGACACCACTTATGGTAAACAAATGGAAAAATAATTGGGTACTGTGTATTTTTGAAATGTGCATGCCCAACAAAATTAGTTTAGCAGATACTTTTTTAACTGAGAAGAATATAACAAATAAAGAAAGCAACCATACATCAATATCACTGTTCTTTACAACTCAGAATCACACCATTGAGGAGTATTAAGATTTCTTTCAAATGTAGAATCAAACAAGTGAAGAGAGATAGAGAGAGATAACAAAAGAATTCCAAAAAAACTTATCACTAATTAAAATTAGAGTATAACATTCATTTCATACTGGAAAAAAAATGAGGACCTTCTACCTCTAACGGAATGCAAATAGCTGGGATAAAATTACAGTATATATACAGTATAATTCAAAACAACTTACATCACTGGTTAAAATGTAGAAAAGGGTTGCAGCTGCAAGATTGCTGGGAGAATCATCAAGACTGAGGCCCAAAATTCCATCAACTATCGTCTTTGCCATCCTATAAATAATAATTGGTATTTGATCAGCTAAACATTCATACTGGTATAATTCCTATATGAGAGAGTGAGTTCAAAATTCCAATCTAAAACAAAGAAACTAACAACATTAAAACAATTTAAAAATTCAAAATTTAAACTCAAGCCCAATTCAAAATTCAAAATTTTGAATAAACCCAAAGAAAGAAACACATCACAAAAGAAGAAATTCAAACAAAACGCAAGATACGTTAAGATTCAAAAGAAATTCAAAAGATTTAGCGAAGAATTTACATACCCTTGAGAACGAAGAAGCCTTCTTTGCTGTGTTGTGGCACAAATTGACAAAAGAGAAACCAAACTAGCCCTTCTGATCCGAATCGGTTGACCTTTCCGAAGTCCATCAAGAGCGAAATTAACCTCATCAGCATGCTCCATCATCTCCCCAAATTCCTGCGCCTCCATCAACGTCGACGTCGCCGGATACGAGAATCCGTTCTTTGTGGATGCGTTTTTTGCCCTCTTTGGCTCCCGGCGACCACCGTACCCAAAATCGTCGATTGAATTGGGGTCAGAATCGAAGAAAGACCACTGAGAGGAAGAATCTTGAGAAGAGAAAGCGAAATCGGGGTAGAGTGGGTCTTGGGATTGGGATTGGGAAAGGGACTCTGAAACGTCGTCGTTTAGGGAAGAAGATGAATACGTTCCGGAAATTGATGGTTTGCGGCGATTGTATGTGCGAACAATCATTTTGGAATCGGAGATCGGTGGTTTACGGTGGTTTGTGTGATGGTTGGTGGCGGCTATATCGATGGATTTGGGTTTGGCATTCTTCGACAAGATGAGGGCTTTTTGGGAAATTCAACAAAAAGAAAAAGAAGAGTGAGAAATTTTGAGATTTCTGAGCTGAACGAAGAATTCGAAGAAGAAGATGAAGAAGAATTGAAAGAAGAAATTGAGAAAATTTGAAATTTGAGTGTTATGAAATTGTGTGCAATTTTGAATCTGTGGGTCAGTGTAGTGTTTTTCTATCTGGTAACATACGATGAGGCTTGTTCCGTTATTTTCAACAACACACTTTTTCTTACTGCAGTAACTACTTATTTAATATCGATTTTAATTTTCAACAAACTTTTTAAACAGTTTTGTTTTTTTACAAAATATACTAATTAAACTGTTATATTTACGACTTTTTTTAGATAAAATTGATATTAATATAGCTTCCAGACGTAAATATTTATCTATGTATTTTTATTAGGAAAATGTCATTTTAATTTTTTTTCGAATCACATGTGACAAAACCAACTAACGTTTGTTCTCGTGAATTTAGTTTAATTGTTAAGGACATTACATAATATATGATAAATGTTAACGAGTGCTCTTAAAGCACTTTTAGAAAAAAAAATTGTTTCCATTTAACTGTCATTTTCAAAATTCAATGCAACATTAAATGTTGTTTTACCAATATTACCCTTAAATATTTATTGCAGAGAGAGAAACATATGAAATGAAATGTTAAATGAATAAGGTCGTTGTAGTAAAAGTAAAAACAAGTGTATCAAAAGTAGTAATATTTATTGATTGTCTTGGGTTGTGTAAAATATCAAAAAATGACAATTAAAAAGGAACAGGGGTAATAAAACATTCTTATTAATTATAGTTAGTGAGATAGTTAGATGATTAAAATATAATAAATAAGGGTATGTTAGTTAAAACAAAAATAGTAAATGTTATATTGGTATTATAAAAGGGATAAAGAATTTGAGACAGAAAAAGATAGTAAAACAGACACTTAATTTAAAACGACGTTAGTAAAACGGACAAAAAAAAAAGAACATTGTTGTGTTTTTGAATTTCTTTCTTGACATGACTCGTAACAAATGGCAATTATCGATTAAGAAAATACTCTTTTTTACGAATGAATTGAGTGAAGAAACACAAGAGTAAATTGTGGTTGTACAATTACACAATAAACTTAGCCATGATTTACAAACATATGTAACAAATTTGATTTATGAGATAGTCTCGTATAGCCACGAAAACCAAATAGACAATGATTAGACATGTCGTTAACCATGAGTGCCATCATCGCCCACATTTTCTCAGTGCCCCTAAATTCTTTCCGCACAAGCACCTTGTCTGCTTGTAGGTTGTTGTTGGGTTGGGATAATGCAGTCGGTTCATTAGTCTAAAAGAAGATCTGGCAACTGCAAGTTCATAAGAGAGTTAGGGCTTTCTTGTGATTAATTATTGGCAAAATTACAGCACAAGTCTTTTATCTCATTCATGAGTAACATTTAGGTCCTTTATTTGGGTTTTTTCTTCCATTTAGGCCCTTTACTTTCTAGAATGTTGGCAAGTTAATTATTTTTTCGTTTTTTATTAGAAAAGCACTGAGGCAGCTTACTACATCGGATTATTATTAATAATTTTATTTTTTAACAAATTTTTCAATGAAAATAAAATAAAACCAACAAAATTCTCTTATTAATAAAAAAATAATATCAAACTTAGTCTTTTTTCCTGCTCAAACAAACACGCGCGCACCTACGACACACATTTAGTTGACGAAGCTACCTTTTAACTTAGACCTTTGTTACCATTTTGGTAGAAGAATTCTTGGTCAGAAAGAAAAACACCAAAATGACATCCCTTCATAATTGAGATAATGGAGAAGTTGGACAATTCTTAAATAGCACGTCCATGTTTATGTCCATAATTAATAATAGGCATATGATAGAATCGGTTATGAGGTGTCAATTTAGTTGGGGTGTTATGACTTTCTCTTGTTTGCTTTATAAAAAAAGACATAATTAACAACTGACAAATGAGGGAAAACTGATTTGTCTATATTAAAAACAACACAATAAGCAAAATTAATCAATCGGCATTTCTATTTCATGAGACCAACCTTCATCAAAGAAAATCTTATCGTGGAACTTTTGTGGGTTTATGAATCCACAATTACTTAGAACTCTTGAGAAAATAATTAATATTAAGAGACTCAACATTGTTTTTCTGATGGATATTGGAGAAAATACATGATATTAAGGAACATTGGTGGTGTGGGTAATTCAGTGGAATGCTACCATAAATATTGACACAATGTTTCATAACGACATTGATATGATATTTCTAATGACAGAAAGTCTAGTCACGACTCTAAATCAAAAAGATTTGGACACATTTAAATAAACTAAAAAAATTAAAATAAAACTAATTTAGTAATATCAATTAATATCATTGAATTTTATTTATTTTTTTATTTTTTTTCCATTTTATGTTAGTGTACCCAAATCTCTTTGATTTGAGGTTGTGATTATAGAAGACTTTCTCTTTTAATGATATCAACCTTAATGAGTGTAGCGCCGCTAATTTGATGGGTACTATTAGGGGTGTTGATGGGTTGGTTTTAGTTGAATTTGACCGGATTTTTGGGTTGACCAACCTATATATACATCCCGGTACCATAGAAGACAATATATTTTAGGATTAATTACAGTTTTAGCCTCATAATTTTTACAAAGTTGCGATTTTGGCCCCTTAAGAAGAAAAAAAACTACAAAACGGCCCCCTAAGTTTTGCATATGTGACAGTTTTGGCCCCAATGCCAATTTTGACTCGGTCTACGTTGACGTGACACCCTAAGTGAGGTGCCACGTGTAATTTTTATTTTTTATTTTTGCCTTGGAGGGCCAAAACCGCTACATATGCCAAACTTAGGGGGCCGTTTTGTATTTTTTTAGAGGTTTAAAACTGTAATTAAACCTATATTTTAGGTGTAATATGATAAAACTTGGGTATAATACTTAACTAAAGCAATAAACTAACTATTTCTATGACTCCAACTTATAATCTACTCACGAGAGGAAACAAATTATGGTAATTCTATTGAAAACTCCTTATATGTAGTTTTAGGGAATGACTCTAAAATTGCTTGCTTGCTTCCTCCATAACAGTAACGAGTATAAAATAATTATGAAAAGCATAGCCAACAAATTGATCATAAGACTGTTGTTGGTTGCTTATACAGCAACCAAACAATGTCAATTATCTCCTCTTTGTGTTTGTATTGTCCTGCATTGCTTCTCATTTTCAATACTTATTTTTTGCCTTCATTAGTAATAGATGTCTAAACTACCGTCTAAACTACCATTAAACAATATCTCGTATCTTTGATAAAATTTTTAGACTAAACTGCACTTTCCGCTTTCTAAGTTTCAAAATGTTGCGATTTTTATTCCCTATTAAAAAAAATTAAAATTTAGCTCATTTCGTCCCAAAATTATTGAAAACACCACGTGTCACAAAAAAGAGTCATAATCACAACTTTTTGTAAAAATAATGGGTCAAAAAGGATATTTTCCCTTATGTTAAGGGTTCAAATGAACATATTTCCCTAAACATGAGGGGTCACTTTTGTCATTTTTTTAATAGAGTGTCAAAATCGCAACATTTTGAAACTTATAGAACGAAAAGTGCAGTTTAACCATTTTTTTTTAAAATCCTTACTTTTTACTTGCAATTGTGAACTCTATCACATAACTTTGAAAATTATTTTGACAACAACATTTTAAACAAAGAAAATTTATATCATTGTCTATGATAAAATGTCTATTAATTTAACAACAATTGATTTGTCCAAGTGGAAGGGACTTAAACCTCTTAAGCATGTGGTCACGAGTTTGATTTCTTGCTCATGCGTATGAAAAAAGCTGGTTGGGATAGAAGAATCCACCTTATAAGACCCATAAGTTTTCCGACAGAAATTAATCACTACTAAATGATGGTGGTAAGAACTTCATACCAATATCATGCTCCTTTAAAAAAACATTCACACTAATATCATCCTATCCAAAAATCCCTAAAAAAAAATCAGCCTATCAAATAAAAAAATATATTCATTTTTACGACTAAACTTATCACATCGTTGTTAAAATAAAGATTAAAATATGATTTTAGTCATTTATATTTTACTAAAAATTTATTTCAATCTTTTGTTTTTAAAATTTTATATTGGTCATTTTTGTTTAGAATGTAATACAAATTCATTAATTTATCCATATATTTTTTATACAAACGTATCAATATCATAAGCTAAATTAGTTGTCGACACTTGAAACATGATAGTCCGTGAAATGTCAAAATATCCGTCTTTTTTTTTGTACAGTCGAAATATCCATCTGTAACATAACTTCCATGATTATTTTCTTTTAAAAAATCATTAATTTAAGTTTGAATTTTTCGTTCTAAAAGGCTTTGATATGAGACTTGTAACACAGGTATTGAAGAACAACGGGTATCCCTATGTCACAAGGTGGCACTAGGAGTAGAGAGGTGGCGGAGTGGACAAAACTAGCGGGAGGTAGATACAAATGTAGCATTGCTGCCTCGTTCTCCTCTTCTTTAAATATGGTAGATACTGGAATATGTCTTCGAAACGATTCAGGTGTGTTTGTTCTCGCGAAGACAAACTGTTTTTCTCCCCTTTGCGATGTTTATGTGGGAGAGGTTGTTGGCCTTCACATGGCGTTGCAATGGATGGATGCGCTTCATTTTGATATTGTGGATTTTGCTTTTGATTCTAAAAGAGTCGTATTTGACTGTATTATATCTGTTTGTAGACAGTTGTTTATCGATAGTTTTTAGAACTCTCGTGTCGAGTTCAATAGGAGGCAAGTTAATAAGGTTAATCATGAATTAGCATCGGTAGCCCAATTTCATGCTAGTTCTCATGTCTACGATGATGTACCATCATGTATCTAAACTTTGATTGATAAGGAAAGACAATGAATTTCTTCCCACGAAAAAAAAAGAGAGAGAGACTTGTAACACACCACTCATAATTATATTATTTTCCTATAAAAATTGCATGTTATTATTATGCATCGAAAATTGCTAGTGTAAAACGTTGGTTCAAACGCAGATGAACACACTTGAGAATTTATAGCCACATAACCTAACTTTTTTAACTGTGGACTTGATAGCCGGCTCTTCCGATTTATAAAAAATATAACTTTTATTTAATCATTTTAATTGACTTTGAAGAAAATCCAAACGCCCATCTTATTCACGTCACGACTTCGCCAATTCCATATGTCATGAAAAAAATCTCCAAAGGCAAATCATACTTTTTTCTCAGTTTCAGAAGTTCTCACAACTTGCATATATCTCCAATAATATATATCGTTTTCTTTTAATTATAACATCAAACATCAACTGTTTATTGAATAAATTCTATAAGATAAGCTGACATTTAGAAAGAAAATAAAGTTTTTGAAGGTTTCCCTTCTCATTTTCCTTTGTGGGCGAGGGTAACGTATGGTGGCGGTTGGTTATTCCAAAGTTTTTTGAGATAGAGAGATGTGGGACATTTTCATTTGTTGAGCCAGTGTCTTTTATTATCTTTAATGAAAAGAGAATGTGTTAATTAATACATATAAATGTTGGTGAGAATGCGTCCAATCATTTGACGCGCGACAAGACTCGTGTGCATTTTATCCTCTTTCTTTATTGAAAAACACGGTGTGTTGTCCTAGGTAAAGCGATGAATCTAATACAAAATAAGAAGGTAACTTGACGAATTTGTAAATTATTAGTTGAAACGAAGATATTAAAAGCGTCATAAGACGACAAACAATATTTAAAAATATTTCACATGTATCAAATAGGATTATCTTAAGTGGATAAAATATTCGAGAAAGTAAAATAAAATGTGTATTTCTACGATATTAAATTTTGATGAAAAAACTAAAACAACTTCTTCTATTTTGGTCAAAAAGATATATTTTTATTTATTTTTAGTTTTTCATAAAAAAAGAATAATAATTTAGCCAAAAATAAACAAGCCTTTTGTTAATTTCTGGAGTATTATTTATTTGAAGTGGCAAACGCATTAGGTTGTGCAAGTGCGAGTACTATTTCTGACCTTTCGTTTTCTGGATCTAGGGTTTCTGTGACGCTCTCTCTTGAATCTCAATTTCATCATCATCATCATCTTCACAAAAAACCCCAATCTTCAAACCCTAATCACCACCTTCACCTAATCAATACTACAATTCAATCGGAGATTCAAATTCAGGCACAAATTGAATTAGGGTTCATCGATCAAATCGAATATTATTATTATTATCAAATTTTCACCCAAATCGTCGTCACCATCACTTTCAATTCACGGATCTAAAAATTGGCCTAATTTTTCATTCTATTTTATATATTTTGTAAATCAGATGAATTTTAAACCGATTTTGACGCCAATTATGATGATGAATTGAATACTACTAGTTATTGATGAAATTTCCCAAAGACTGTTTTTTTTTGTGATTTGAAGGGACCCAAAAACAAAAAATGTATAAATCGGTGGTGTATCAAGGGGAGGTGATGTTGGGTGAGGTAGATATATACCCAGAAGTGAACAACAACATCAACAACAAGAACAAGAATTTTGATGTGAAGGAAATCAGAATAACTCACTTTTCTCAACCTAGTGAGAGGTGTTCACCACTTGCTGTTCTTCATACTATTACTACTGTTTGCTTCAAAATGGAGTCAAAGACACAGCACCAGAATCAGCTCTTACACTTGCACTCCTTGTGTATCAGAGAGAACAAGGTAAAAAATCATAATTAAAATTAAATTAAAAAATGGAGAAAATAATTGACTTAAACCCTATGATTTTGGACTAAATCTCAGGACTTAAAAGAACTTGAATATATGGATGATGATGAACTTATGACTTATGTGTTAATGTTGCAAGAATTTTTGGAATAATTTGATTTAACTTACTAAATTTGTTGTTTTGATGAACTCAGATGGTGGAAAAATTGGCCAATTGATCATTTAACAGATACCTAACAATGCCACTGAGATTCCCAATTAATTGGGGTATTATGTTTCATGAAGAGTGTCTGTTACATGTTGATCCAATACCAGTTTTTTTGCTAAAGCTGAGAAGTTTGTGATTGATAGTGAAATTAGTGTCTGTGCTGGTTAGGGTTTTGTTAATACAAAAAAATAAATAAATTGCGATTTTGGTTCCGACGGTCGAAAGTGTATTAATTTTTTATTTTATTTTTTTACTTGAGCAGAACAGCAAATCTGTCTAATATGTATCATACTGAAAATATAGGTTGGGTTGTTTATGATATCAATTTGTTTTTGGCACTGCATGACTATTTAGCATTTTCCTAATCTCCGCTGGCTTACGATGCACTGTATCTATTATTTGTCGTCTTACTTAAATTTTCGCGGTTACTGGTTACCGGTTACCTATGCAGTTATCGGTTACCTTTATTTTCCATATATAATTTTCTTGTAGAATATTAATAATTGTCGCGTTGTTGGCCTCTGTAGACAGCTGTTATGCCGCTGTTTGGGGAAGAATTACATTTGGTTGCAATGCATTCGCGGAATGACG
>Ga0099826_10003387_pt1 | contig 10789 bp, 7 predicted proteins | sample Mtrugardesep15_FD_76830 | JGI IMG/M metagenome (GOLD analysis project Ga0099826, IMG submission 76830) | Root nodule microbial communities of legume samples collected from California, USA - M. trunc garden sep15 | ecosystem: Host-associated > Plants > Roots > Nodule | place: USA: California...
CAAATATTTTCTACTGTCATTTTTTAAAAATAAATTTTGTTTTGAAAATAGTATTATTTTATTTTCAATATTGGCTCATTTTTCGAAATGTTTATAAAAGCGTAACTAAAAAATGTCCTCTATTGTGTTTTGTTTCAAGTAGAAATAGGAAATAAAACAAGTAAACAGGCCCTAAATGGTCCATTCTATAGAGAGGGATAAGTCCTGGAAATGAATTATACTACAAATAACAGCTCAATTTCCAGGGAAAGTGGAATAACCTTAAATCATTTAGAAAACTAAACCAAATAAGTACCTTCTCAAATAGATCCAAGCACTCTTGGTTGTCCTCAAAATCTAACACTGTACAATTTATGCCGTCTGATTCACAGTCCTGACAAAAAATGTAAATTGCATATCAAGCATGTGATGAAACATACTTAACATGTGACCTTTAACTTATACATGCGTAAAAATAGTACCTACTATCACTGCATTCATATTTTACCCTGATGAGAAATAGTCAGTTTACAGATCTACAATAACAGTACCAAGCAACTGACTCTTTAACAAGATATCCTTCTTGATTAAACTAGAGTCTGTAAATAGCATGGCACAATTTAATCTCCATGAATGTATTTTAACTACAGAGCATTCATGAATGGATATGGTATTACACCCATTTCACACCTTTTCATTAGTATTTGGAAATAATTTTCGTAGTCTAATCAAACCTTCCCTTTTGCATAGAAAAAAGAATTAAAACTTTAAACACAAGGAAGGAAACACTTTCTAGGAATTCACACGACAAAATTTTAAGTGTACAGGATCAAAATATCCAGTAATATTTACACTTAACATAGTTACTGACCTCTTGCTCAAGTTTAAACAGATGCCGATTAAAATGTTGTTGAAGCCTCTCATTGGCATAATTTATACACAACTGTTCAAAGCTGTTCTTCTGAAAAAGTGAAACAAGAAACTATTAGATCAAATACCACAATCTTTGAAGCACGAATATACTAATACAAATTGCATACCTGGAATGACTGAAACCCACAAATATCAAGGATACTAATGGATTTCTCAGTATGGTTTTCACCCACTTCAAGCGACTTGTTAACTTGTTGTAGAAGCCATTCAAACAAGCTTGAATAAATAAATTTGGCGATTGCATCTCTTGTTTCAATTGCCTGAGCATGAATGTGGAAAAGAGAGATAGTTAAATAAATAAATAATACACATATACACATACTGAACAAAGAGCATTTAGAGCCATGAAAAATAGGACAGGTGAAATGTTTGAATAATAAACAGACCTGCAATAATGTCAAACTTTTGGAAACAATATCCTGGTCAGATTGGATTTTCTGGCTAGATAATGCTGACATTAAATCCTGGCAACTGCAATCCATCAGCAGGGCAGCACTGGTTACAGCTGCAAAAAGAAGTAAAATTTCATGTATCCTCTTAAACTAATATATTAGCCACAATTAAACAGAACTGGTTCAAAATCCTTTCCTACACAGTACAAAATAAGATATTTTTTGTTCTGTATAGTATATGGCATCGCAAAGAATCCTAGTCCCAGTATGCTTCAAGAATTTAATAACATCAAGTCACAATAGACAGCAGGAGGTGCATATAGACCATCAAAAGACATGTGACATGCTATGTATCTTACCTTCATCACTCACAACCTCAATGTGATTTTCACTGTCAGTAACTTTGAATGATATATTTCCCAGCCATAGTATTGTAGCAAGCATCTTCAAGATCATCTCTTGGTCCTCTTTACAAATTCGAACAGCATCAAATGCTTTCTGGGGAAATTGCAGATGCAAATGGAGAAAAGTTACATGGATTTCAAGCAGCCAGAAATGAAGTTAGAGAGTTTACTATAAACCAAACACGTTTCAAGTAGTATACCATCAACTGATGAAAGTTTTTAGCATCATCAATACCACCAATTGTCATGCAGTCACTTTGATTTAGATATTTATATTCACAGGCTGCTCTAAGATTTAGTCTCTCTGCATAGAAAAAGAGAATGGTTCTATAAGTCAAATTATTACAAATTCAATTATGGTCCAGAAAACATCCTGCTCTACAACAGTACTCTCAACAGAATGTTTTGTAGAATGCAGTTCTGTTGTACCAAAACATTATATATTTCTTAGAATATCGGGTTGGGCCTAACTAAACCTAAAAAACTAAGGTGATGAATGCCTCTCACTTATAAAAAAATTTTAAGGACATATTTCATCCAATATGGGACTCTCATGACACACCCCTCGTGCCCAGAAACTAGACGTCAAGAGCATGACCTGATTGGCTCAATAGCAGGTGGTCTAGCAGATCTTGGATATACTCTGATATCATTATATAATTTTGGATTGGGCCCAACTCAGACCAATTAACAAGCTTGGAAAGTAAGGGATGCCTCTCACTTATTAACACTTTTTTAGGTCACATTTTACGCAATATGGAATTCACAACAATATTCAATGGCAGATCATACTCATTGTCAAAGCATGTCATCTTCAATAATAGTAACACAAGGGTAAGTAAAACCCCAATAAATATTCAGATGCCACGAGCTGAGAAGTTTTTAATCATCAAAACACTTCAATACTTTCAGAATAAATAAAAGAATGGGATGATTGGCTCTTTAAAGTAAACTCAGTGATCATTGCCATTTCAACCGATTGCATAAACCTCATAAATAGAAACAAACATGTCATATACAAGATATGATGGTGTGACAGAAAAGTATGCATAAGCCCCATAAATAGAAACAAATATGTCATACAAGAAATGATTGTGTGACTGAAAAGTACTCAAGTACACAAAAGTTAACAGATTTCTCAGAAAACACACCTTTAAGACTAGATGAAGATCCAGCACAAAGTTGATAAAATACGTGATACGACCTCTCACCACTGACCAATTGAACAACTCTTGACTGCACACAGCACACATGATATTTCATAAGTGACAAAAGATGAATATTACAGTTCGATAGTTGGTTCAAACAGGGGCATCAGAAATTACCTTTTCTAACAAATCTGTTCGAGTTAGCATATGGGTTGGAATATGACAATCACAGCCACAAAAATAAGTCAACTCAGTAAATACAATGGGCATAGAAATAAAATCAAGCACGTGCCTAGTAAAATGTATAGCTTGAGTTAGCTTACAGGTTTGAATGTTAGCCCCACATATTTTACCCGTTGCACTGAAATGAATTTCAATAAACTTTCCCTGCACCAAAATAAAAATGTATATGAAAGAAAATATCAGCCTTTAAATATCATCCAAAAAGTGATGCATAGCCTTTAAAAAGTGATAATGCATGGCATTTAAAAGTAAGACTAAAAAGGGCAACCCGGTGCACTAAAGCTCCTGCATACGCAAGGTCCGGGAAGGGGTCCCACCATTTTTGGTGTATTGTACGCAGCCTTGCCCTATTTTTTACACAAGAGGCTGTTTCCAGGACTTGAACCCGTGACCTTTCAATCACATGACAACAACTTTACCAGTTGCGCCAAGGTTACCCCTCATTTAAAAGTAAGACTAAAATTGCAAATTATTGGACTAATTTCTTGGAAAACCTTTCAAGCTGTAGAAATCCTAATAAAACAATAGCAGGAGTAAGTTCCTTTATACTATGGGAAAGAAAATACTCACAAATCTGCTAGAGTTGTCATTCACAGATGTTTTTGCATTCCCAAAAGCTTCTAGTATACAATTTGTCTGAAGAACATCATTTGCTCTCCCACAACTGCCGCTGCCAAGAGCAGCTAAGTATTGCATAGCAATTTTAGCTGTCTCTGTCTTCCCAGATCCACTCTCACCGCTGCAAACAAATTCTAATGGTGATTTTCAATAATTGCACTAGAGTTTATATTTATTACTACTATGACAATTCAATGCCATCAAGTAGTTAAGAAACGTATATTTAAGTATTGCACACAAAAAGAGTCTCCAGTGTACTAAAGTGCTGACCTTATAATAATGGACTGATTTACTTCATCTGCAAGATACAAACAAAAACAAATAGAAAAAATTTATAAACATGTAATTCAAGTACAGCACAAAAATTTCAAACAAAGAGAGGGAAACAGTTTCCACTCACCTCTCATCATCTGATTATAAGCTGCTTCTACAATACCATAAACATGAGGACTATCAACAAGTTGCTGCCTATAAGTGGAAACATAATCATTTCCATACATCTGGAGATCTTTGAAAGGATTGAGTGCAATTAAAACCGGCCCTGCTTTACTCTGCACACAGAAAACAAGAACAATTTATGAGGTCATATATATGACCACCTAAGCAAAAGAAAAAGCTAGAGCAGTCATACATACATAAATCATCTCCCGAGAATATCTAAACCTAAGATTGTGAAGAACCGATGGCTCATTCAAATAAGCCAGTTTAATAAGGTCATCTGCACTCTCTAAAATGTCAGGATTAGCTGGTACAACTTCTGATCTAGCCACTTTAAGCACCTGAAGTAACAGTTGAATAGCATGAACAACTTGTAAACTGGCAAACTTAAGATTACACATTATCTTCAAAAAACACAAACAAGCATAGAAACTTACTTTTCCACTTGAAACTAAAACAGATGCTTCTTCTCCTGACGTTGATTGTATTGACCCTAGCTCCCATTGCTCTCTTGGTCGCCTACACCAAACACGAAGCTTCTGCAGGAAACAACAAACAAACCAAAAGTAAATTTAACAGAAAAACAATTCATTATGCAATGTCTTAGAGCCTGTCCGAATTGACTTATTTGAGCTTATCTACTGGCATAAGTTTTGTGAGACTGAAATAATCTCTTTTCAACTTATTTTCATAAATCCATCAATATAACTTATAAAAATAGATTATGATAAGTGCTTACGCTATAAGCTGTAAATAAGTTGTTTATCCAAACAGGTGACTAGTCTATTATACCAATCACTAATAACAAACAAAAGTATGTGAGACAGCAAATAAGAAAATCACTGAGTGCATGTTTAGATTTGTGAAAATCAGACACTGACATATCATGATTCAACCAAGTTGACATTTAGTACCATTTTGATGAAATAAGAAAGAGTGTCACAATCGAATTTCACATAAGGTGACTCCACAGCATCTTTCTTCACTCTCTTCCTCCCAAAACTACTCATACTCTCTCTTCTTCTTGATGTTGATATTGATATTGATATTTCCTTTCTCTTACTTTCCACATTGTCATTCAATCCACTCCCGACTTTGAAATTATTCGGTAACGACCGCCTCGCGGGAGGCAGCCGTGCCTTGGACGCCGGTCGTGATGGCAAAGCCGGCGGCAAATCTTTGTTTTTGTCTCCATCTTCGTCTTTTCGGCGAAGCGAATCTAACATTTCTTCTAAGGAGCTTCTGGTTAGAGCATTTGGCGAAGCTGATAACACCATCTCGTTGGAAAAGGCGCGAAATAGGATATGAAGTTTTGATTGAGATTTGATTGTGAGAAAATGAATGCGATGGTTAGTGTTGTTGTTGCATGAATAGAAATAGAAATAGAAATAGAAATAGTAGTTCAAAAATAAAAAATGAAGAGTTGTGTGTTGATTAGTGAAAGGGTGAGTTAGTTATTAGATATAGAATGGTGCATTGAAGAGTGAAAAGTTGTTGTGTTCTTGTTGCACTTGTTTGGGAGAGAAACAATTACAAAACCATTTTATTTCAGATAGATAGACAAAAGATGGAGGAGAAACAAAGGGTGACTAAAAACAGGAAGGAAAGGAACAACTTTTTTGTTTCTCAAACTTTAAAAACTATTAATTAAGAAAAAAGAAAAAGGAAAGAGAGGAAAATGTCTTTTTCTTTATAATTCGTCCGTTGTAATAATACAAAATTGAAAATATTTAGTTGAATTTGAAATTTCTTGTGTCGTGGTCCTGGCGTTTCTCTCTTTTTCAGGTGTGGTGCCACTTAACACATTGGATTTAAAAAGAAAAAAAAAACTATTTGGATTGGATAAGTAGTAAATATTATTAAGTGATATACTTGACTTTGTCACAAATATCAATACATATTTTATAATATTTTTAATTATTTATTAAAAAAATTATGAAAATTTAATATTTTAAAAATATTCATCAAGATGAATCCAATATCTTATAAGATATTATTTATCTCTTATATTAGTAAAAATATATCATATCAATAATACATATCATCAAATAGGTCATCTAATATGAGATGAAGGAAGTAAATACATAAAAAAATGGTTATGCAATAAAACATATTTTACTGCTTCAACAAAAACAAAGAAAGCATAGACATTTTATTAAGAGTTGGTCCAAATAAAGTTGAACTGTCCATTAGGTGACTCAATTGGGCTAGATGTTGACTATTAAGTTACTACTCTAAACATTCTATCTGCTTTATGACAAGTTTTAGAGTAGGAGTACTTAACTTAGTACTTCATCTAATAATTTTTATTTTATTTCTTAATATAACATCAAGTAAGTTTTATTTTATTAAGTAGGATCGACTATATTAATCAAACAATATTATAGTTTGGTCAATATTGGTGAAAAATTATTGACAACTCACAACATGTAAGTGATTGATATAAAATGCTTGTGAGTATTATACACCTAAAATATAGAGTTTCAATTTTACAAATAAAATAAATTAATATTTTTTCTGACCCAATTTATAAAAGAGATTTGGATGAACAAAAATTATATATCATTATTTAAATGTCTTTTATTCCTTAAAAAAATTGTTTTTTATAGTAGGATTAGAGAGTATTAATCTAACGTGATTTCATATAGATCCAGTCCATTAATTAGTCTTGTTGTAATCAATAAGACAGCCACTTACCACTATTTTCAGAAAACATTCCTAAATTTTATACATGCTCTTATCTAGTTTCCATTTGTAACCAAAAAAATCTAGTTTCCATTTTCAGTAAACATTCCTAAATTTTATACATGCTCTGGTCTAGTTTCCATAGATTGAGCAATAAAGTTATTGGTCCTTGAAGTAATTTTGTTGGTGAATTAGTGTTTCAATAATGAAGAATGATGTTCACACATAGTGTTTGACTGAAAAACACCAATAATTTATCAATATAACCCCATCGACAGTTAACTGTAGATGAATTTTTAACTGAAGGCAGTTAACTGTCGACGGACATTTTCGTCTTTTACTTGTGTTTTTCAGTCAAAACTAAAGTGTCAACAACAATCTTCTTCAATAATTGCAAAGTAAACATAAGCTTACATTATCTGGCTAGAGATTTGGGCTCTTATGCATGGTATTTTTCTTATAAATCAGGAAATCAAGAATTAATCTCTCAATATAAATCCGACATCAAGAATTAATCTCTCAAGTCTTGGTTAAATTTGGATTAATCTTATGTCAAATGAACGAAAAACTCTTTCGAATAGTTTTAATATTACCACATACCTAACTTCAAGTTTAAAGTTGAAACCTTGGTTAAATTAAGAGAGACTTTTGTCATTTCATTAAGCGTTATATCATGCTTTTATGCATAATTTGATAAAATAATTGGGATAAAATTTAATTATTTGCATTTTTATATGTTTTTCGTATGATTATAATTTAAATTATAATATTTGTCATGGTTGGATAAATTAGGAACAACACAAAAAATATTTAAGGAATTTAGAAAGAAAAAAGCATTTAAAGAAATAAAAAAAAAATTGACAGAATCCTTAAAAAAAAATTGTCAAAAAGCATTTAAAGAAAAGATTTTGTTAAAAACGGCCTCCGGGGCACTTTTTAAGCATGCTAAATTAAGAAATTATTATTTATAAATATAAAAGTTTTCAATTTCCAATATACTGATTACACAAATTTTCATAAAAAGTTATTATTTAAGAACCTTAACAATACCCCAAAAGCACTAACTAACATTTAAATATGTGTAAGTCCTGTTCAAATAATATAAACATGAGAGTCATAATTAATTGTTTAAGAGATTTAAAGATTTTACCACTTAATGTTTGTGAAATTGTTATTTTTTAATTCATCTGTTATTTTAAAATTGTATTATAGTAATACATTTTTGCTGAAAAAGACACTAAGATTGAGTGCTACACATCAACTAAAACTTTGAACTTTAATTCATAATTGTTAGAGGACGATACACCTGGTATCAATTTCTCCAATCACTTATCCTCATTAGTCATTTAATTTTAAAGTCAAAGTTCAGTAGAGATGGTGACGTTTTATGGTGGAGGGCAGTGGGAATTTTGAATCATTCAGTATGCTTTGGCATATCCATTTGTTTTCACATAAAAATAAAAATAAAGGAGGGCTTATCTTATCCAAACTAATTAGCAATAAAAAATAGGAAATTGTTTACCAAACCATATACTTGTGATAATGGCCTAGTTGTCTTCTCGTTCCGTCTAAGGCAAAAGTGATAAAGTGACGAAAAAAGAAAGCTAAATGGAAAAAAGTTTATGGTAACGTGCGTGCATAGTGTTGATGAAATGCAGACTCCAGTTTGAAGGTAATGATTCTGTTCCGGACAACCATGTTAGTGAACTTACTTTTACTAAAATTGAATTCAAAGTAACATCTCAATCATACAAGTCTCCGCGGATTGCTCTTTATGATTAAAAACAATTAAAAATAAAAAAGTAGAAAGGATATTTTAAATTTTAGTATTAGTTTTGAAAGAATTAAGTGATATATTTTTACGACCACGACACCGTCAAAGCCTATATGCTGCATTGGATTTGGCGGTATGCTATTAACACATTTGTTTCTTCAAGATGGTTCTGAATCTATCTCCCTTTCAACCATGTCGTCGTTGTTTCAAGCATTTGGGTTGTTCACCCACACGTTGCATTAATCTACTTTTCTTTTCCCCTAAAAAAGGCTTAAATGTATTTTTGCTATATATATATATTTTGAGGTTTTGGTTGTCCTATTTTAAAAATTGGTTTTTTCATCCTCCTATTTAACTTTTTTCTGAATTTGGATTCATCATCTCATTTTTGTGTCATTTTTGATGATGTGGCAGTGCTTATTAGACCACATTCAATATTCATGTAATAAAAAACATATGCTTAATAAACAATGTCACGACATAAATGAATAGACAATATCATAAAAAATGGTCTAACAATGAGATAACGTGTAACATTCTACGACTCCAACTTTGAATTATTAAATACAAGAATATATATTATTAAATAAGTGTTACACATACTCAATATTCCATCATTTTGTAAAACAAAAATCTCAAATTAGCAGCGGAAATAATTCATCAATTTCAATGAAACAAGTTAAGTTCTCAACACCAAGTAAGATAAATTAAAAACTCCAAAACTTTAATTCCAAGAAACATAATCAAACGATAAACCCCTGACCCTGGTGTTACAGATCAGAGCGCGTAATTCGACTACCTAGTTTTTCACTAATAAAAATAATGACAGAAGAAAAAATTTCATCGCCACCTTCTAATCGTCCCACGGCTAGAGCTTCTCGTCTTGAGTATCTGTACCCCACGAGTACATACACCACAAACACACATAACAACAACAAATGGATGAGAATACAATTCAAAACATATAATCAATGCACATGAACAACATAAAATAATAACAGTATTCAGTCGTCAACATTAACATCAACATTCACACACATCATTCACAACATCACTAACTTTCCAAAAGACATCATGTATATGAAATGATGCAATTCACTCCTATCACCTATATGTTGGAACAAAATGTGTTTGACAATACCACTTTTGAGTTTTGATGGTAACAAGGTATTAAAATATGTCAATTGGATATGCTAATATTTGTTCAAGTGTGTAGGACCATAGACAAAAATTTGAGTGTCTTTAAATCAAGTATAGGTTCTGGAAGAACAAATGAGAGCAATGGAATCTACAAAAAGGAAGTTTGTGTTGCAAGGAAGCATATGAAGAAATGAGGTTATGAAGACAAGAGGTTCTGAAGATCTTTAGAAGCTGACGTCATTATAAGCACTCTCATCAGAAGCTGTCTACCAGAAGCTGACGTCATCATAAGCACTCTCATCAGAAGTTGTCTACCAGAAGTTTGTTGGAACAAAATATGTTTAACATTACCCTTAAAAGTTTTGATGATAACAAGGTATTATAAATTGTCAATTGGATATGCTAATATTTGTTCAAGTGTACAAGACCATAGACAAATTTTTGAGATCATTAATAGGTTCTGGAAGAACAAAAGAGAGCAAAGAAATAAAGAAAAAGGAAGCTTAAAAGCATCTGAAGAGAACTGCTCCTGAAGTGATAACGTCATTAGAAGCAAGTTCATCAGAAGCGAGTTCATCAGAAGCTGAAAATCACTAAAAGCTAAAGTTCATCAGAAGATGCAAACTTAAAGATTCAAAAGTTGTTCAATGGATTCAATGTCGTCTAAATATTGCGAAAGAGTGGAAAAGAGGAACAATGGCTAATTCAAAAGCATTGGATGCTTGTTCGTTTGATAAGCGTTGACAAAGTACAATTGTACGAAGTGTACAACCATTACCTCCACTACACAGAGTTTGTCTCTGCTACAAGACAAGGATAACAGCTCTGTCTGCAACAATGTTCCTTCATACATGGAATGCTTTTGAAATCGATCCTTCATAGGACAATAACCATATCAGGCAATGAATCATTTGTTGGAACAAAGGGTGTTTCACAAGTATACCACTTAAGTTTTGATGATAACAAGGTATTAAAACTTATCAATTGGATATGCTAAACATTTATTCAAGTGTACAGGACTATTATCAAGTTTTA
>Ga0099826_10003388_pt1 | contig 10788 bp, 11 predicted proteins | sample Mtrugardesep15_FD_76830 | JGI IMG/M metagenome (GOLD analysis project Ga0099826, IMG submission 76830) | Root nodule microbial communities of legume samples collected from California, USA - M. trunc garden sep15 | ecosystem: Host-associated > Plants > Roots > Nodule | place: USA: California...
TACTATGCTACTAAAATTGAATACTAGATAACTATACTGTTGTTGCTCGGACTTCAGGACCTTTTTCCTTCCATGGCGTCTTTCTTCTTCTGACAGTTTGTGCAGAGGAATGGACCTCCCCATGGCTTAGATACCGGAGTGATAAAATGTTCGGTGTTGACTGGTAAACCATCACCAGATGGTTGGTCTGCTAGGCAAACTGCACAGCGGTGAATACCAGAATTTGTATCGGAAGGAACATCCTTACCTAGCCTGCATTTTAAGAAAACAAAAAATCTTATCAAACACATAAATACACCCAAAATGGGAAAATAGGGACCTGTTTACTTTCTAAAAACATTTTCAATTTTTACTTTGTATTTCGACAGCTGGGCGACATTTGATTATGAATCATTCTTTTTGGCTGTGATAGAGAGAAGATGAAGCTATAACTAGAGAGTGCATTTTCGAAAACAGTAAAAACAATGTTGACATTTTTCAGAATTTTCAGAAATATTCAATCCATTTTCAAAAACTTCCACAATGTCTTCTCTAATATTTATTTTATCAGTGAAAATGAAAACAAGAAACACCTGAAGTAAACCGACCCTAATCATTTTAGTTCCAATCACTTGTTTGTTGGTGATGAAGCAAAACAACTACTAAACTTTAAAAGACGGAATGCAAATATAAATTTCGCATTTGTAGACTAAGAGTGACCTTTCTGTAAGCATTGCAGAACCCTCTTCAAATAACTCCTCCACAACACCAACTGCAGAAAGCTTATTAGTTCCTTTGTTTGCCAAGTTTTGGGATTTCTTTCCAAAGAGAAGTGAACTAAGCACATTATGTTTCTTTCTAGGAGTTGCTGGCATCGGCAACACAGGATAGTCCGAAGGAATAATATCTACAACAAGGCAGGTTGTATCATCCTTCAGCCCTCTTGACCTTAGAGCTTCCTGTTCAGGTTAAAACAATAGACAAAGCATTGAGCAACCAACATAATGAGACTTGAATTCCTCAAAAAATAAGAACACTGCCACAAATAACCATCACCTTAACCACCAGCTTGGCAGCAAGTTCTGCAGGTACACCACGACATGACTTGGCAGCCGTATCAGAAGACAAAGTATCCCAAATTCCATCAGAAGCTATAATTAGTCTTCCGCCAGCATTTGAAAGCTAGGAATCAAATCAGGGGAGTCGGTGAGCATTGAACTTTAGAAGTAAACACCTTCACATAAAAGGGTCACTAGACTAAAACCATGAAAATGAAACCAACTCACCTTCACTTGCTTAACATGTGGTATTGGAACGATATATTCTCCCACATCGGTGTCACCAATCGATCTAGAAAGGCACAATCCACCAGGCCAACAGCGAAGAGGCCCCACCTAAACATATTAAGGAACCAAAACAAGTTAGATAAGGAAGACATTATTTGAAAGGAATATGAAAAAGATGACACACCATACCTCATTGCCTCCGAATACGTTGAGTCTTCCTACTTCACCACCACTGGCTGTAACCCGCTCCCTCTCTTCTACATTTTCTTCCAATCTGTGATCAACTGTCAAGAGAGAAACAACGCCTCCCTGGGTATCTAATATGCATCGGGAATCCCCAACAGATGCAACTGTAACAGTCCATCCATCAATAATCACAAACGTAGCTGTCGTTCCAGAAGTTTCCCCTGCAGGTGAAATTAAATTTTAGAATGAGTGTACATGACAAGTACAGCTCCAATAAGGATACAAAGAAAACTCTGCGTGCACCTTTTTTCTGAAATTCCATGTCAGTTTTCACAAAAGCAACAACTAGAGCCCGAGGTAGAGCTTGAAGCCATTCCTCCCTGCTTACACCTTGCGGTATGGCACTCATGACGTTGTTTATTATGTTTTCCTTCGCAAAAATAGCAGCGGATATACCATTATGCCCGTCAAGGATCTGCCAATCAAGAATTCCTTATTGATATCATAACCATTGTGGGAATAAATTGACGCTCCACTTGATCACTGAGAAAATGTAAGATAAGATAGAAATCACACACTTCAACTCTCATTTATTTACTAAACCTAAGAAAGATACATTCCCTTTGGTGTCTCGAAGCAGAACAAATTACCAATTCATTCATAAGATCTTATCTTAAGCAATATTCTCATTTCATACCAATCAAATATCTCTCTCCAAACATTTCACTAAAAACAAAAGAATGATAATCAAGTTAATTAAATACACATGTAAACAAAGAACATGTATGATACCTACCGCGAAGACAGAAAATGACGTTGAAGAATCGCCAGGAACTCTATAGCAATCTGTCTTGATTAGAAAGTAATCTTCTCCTTTTTTTGCCAAACCAGCCTGTCCATACTTCACAAAAGGCTTCTCCGTTTTTCCATTTCGTAGCTCACGGCCGATCAAGGTTGCCAACGGAACAAGTGGTTGCTTCATCCTTGATAATTCAGTCTTACTCATCCTAGTCTATAAGTCAACATTTCTGCAGAAATCCTAATCATCCAAACAAAATTGGCATATTTATGTTAAATTTTGAATAAAAATCCAAAAGACTCTTAATAGATCTACACATGTAGAGTGAATTGGCATGTTAATTCATTTTCAAAACAAGATCCATTAAGTCTAGAAGTACAAAACAGATCATCAATAATGAGCACTATAGTGAAACATGGCAAAACCTTACTTCCATAGAATCAAATGAATCATAGTTTCTTCATTATGAATCAAAATTTGCACATATGAAAGAATGTTGATTATTATAGCTGGTGAAGCAAAAATCACAACTTTACAATTATCTCATAATTGTGTAACGTGTATCAAACTAACTAAGCTAAGATACTTCATTTTTCAACAAAAATAAATAAAATAAAATCCAAGTATAAAAAAAAAGATTTTTTTTAATAAAAAGATAAATAAAATCTGGATTCACGTGAAAAAAAGAAATGAAGAAGAAAAACTCACGGGTGAAAAATGAAGAAGATTGATTCAGAATTTGAGTATGAGAAAGGTGAAGAGATGAAAAACCCTAATGGGTGTTGAGAACACAGAGAAAAGAAGAGATCTTTGCTCCCTGATTTTCTTTTCGATTGGTACAGAAATGTTGTATACAGAGGAAACGCGGAAAAAGAACAAGAACAAAATTTAATGAATAATTGTTTTTTAAGGAAAAATAAAACAACAAGAATAGACCACCTCGTAATGACATTTTTGTCCTAATCCACCTTGATTTAATTTATTTATTTTACAAGATTTTTTTTCTATAATATAAGGTGTAAACCGTAAACTAGCTGTATTTTTCTATAAAAAGTCAATAATTTTTGTCTCTAACCAATAAAGAACTAGGAGTATTTTTCTATAAAAGGTCAATATTATAATAAGTATATGAAAAATGTTAGCAAGTGTCTTTAGGACACGAGGACAATTGATAAGAGGTTTAAAATGAAATTTGTGTATTCAACACATTAAGATATCAAAAAGTAACATTTTCTACATAAAAGTTATCAATAGTTTCTATTTTTTGAATCCTTAACGAACACTTGTTAACAAGACCCTATGTTTATTCATCCCTAAAAAAATGTTTATTTTAGAACTTATACACTTTATATTAAGGTTAAATATGTTTTTAGTCCTTACATTTTACGCCCTTTGAAGAATAGTCCATACATTTCATTAAATGTTTTTAAAATTCTCACATTTTATTACCGTTATCAAAATTAGTCTCTGCTGTTTTTTATAACAGAGATAAAATGTGAAGATTTTAAAAACATTTAATGAAATGTATGGACTATTCTTTAAATGGGTGCAAAATGTAAGAACTGAAAACATATTTAACCCTACATTATTAAGAGTATTTATTTATTTTTTTGCTAATTCAAAAAAAAATTGTAATTTTGTGGTCGTTAAGATTATTTGATTTGATCATAATTATTTTTTAAATCACACATATAATTGTTGGTGTTTTGTTTATACACTAATGATGTATAAAATTAAACTCTTTAAATTTTAGTCCTTATTTAAACTTATTCATTTCTTTTTTGGTGATAAACTTATTCATTTCTAATTCTCAATCAACATGGAAACAAAAAAAGCAAAAAAAAAATGTCATTATAAACTAAAATGCTTCATCATGATATTCCTAATTTTGAAATAAAAAAAAAAACCAAAATTTATCAAATTTACAAATGCAAATGCTTCCTGTCAAAAAAAAAATTAAAAAAGCAAATGTTTCATTTCTAATCTTTATATGCGATTTACAAAGTGGACAAACCCGAACCATTGTTGTTTCTAAGCAGCATTCGTCATGAAGTGCATCTTTTGGAATTAAAGGATATTATCAATCGTCCAGCAAAATTTGCTCTTAAGAGGTTTTGTTTAATGGTTTCCCTAAAAAAAAAAAAATTTGTTTAAATTATAATCCTGATTTTCTTTTTATTGCCAAACCTTGAGGCTTGAACTAGTATGAAAAGTTTTTGCTGTTTATATTAGGAACGACTTGGTTTCTAATTTGTTGTGTCTTTGTTCTCATAATTAGGTCTTATTATTATTGTTAACTCTGCTAGGTTTCTTTCTTTCTTTGTAATGGTTGATGGTACTCAATCATATTGGCCTGGCTACTACTATTTATGCATCTACAAACTATCCTAACGACAGACATCTTTAGAATGGGGTTTCTTTGCTGCAAGGGTGGCATATGGCCTTGTTATGTACGCCTTTAAAATGTTTGATAACTGAGGGACCATAATGATTATATTTTCAGCTTAAAACATGGTGACTCTTTGCCACGGAGGTGATATTTTCATGTCAAATTTACAATTGATGGCAATAAATCACCACTTTTAAACTTAAAAATCAGTTTTTTGTTTAAAAATTGCGTTGGATCAAAATTGCAACAAACGTAAAAATGAATTTGTGTTCTTTTTTCTTTTTCATTGTCTCTATCAATTAAGTTAAACTCATGATTACAGTAATTTGTGTTCTAAATACACAATGTAAGAAGTTGAAAAAAAATGAAGTAAAAAAAAAAATTGTGGATAAAATAAGAGACTATGTTAGTAATTTGACTTGTGTCATAAAGACACATGTTAATAATTTTCATTTTAAAATGAAGAGACTATTTTTAGTGTGATAAAATAAGAGGATATAAGTGTAATTGAGAATGATTTGTAGAGGGCGTGATGGTGTTGGCGAGGGGGTTGGGAAGGGTGGTTTGATGAAAACATTCGTAGGATTGTAGGTGACGGACGGAATACCTTATTCTGGTATGACAACTGGATAGGGGGACATATGAGGCGGTTGGGATGGGACGGCAATGGAAGGGCGTGGGTGTGGAGGCGGCGACTGTTTGCATGGGAAGAGGAGAGTGTGAGGGAGTGTGTTGTTCTTTTATGTAACATTGTTTTGCAGGATAATGTGCATGACTCTTGGAGGTGGCTACTAGACCCAATTCATGGGTATTCGGTGAAATCATCATACCGTTATATTACTACCACAGGCGACATTTTAGATAGGTCTCAGGTTGATGAGGTTTGGTTTAAGCATATTCCGCCAAAGGTATCTATTTTGGTGTGGCGTCTACTTCGTAACATGCTTCCTACAAAAGAAAATCTGTTGCAACAGGGTATTCTTCTTTTAACGGATGACATGTGTGTGGCTGGTTGTGATGATATTGAATCAACAACTCACTTGTTTTTGCATTGTAATATCTTTAGTGTTTTGTGGTCTAATGTGCGGACTTGGTTGGGCATTTATTCGGTGCCTTCAGGTGACCTTCGACATCATTTTATTCAGTTTACCAATATGGTGGGCATGCCAAGATCTTCTCATGTATTCATAACTGTAATTTGGTTTGCAATTGTTTGGGTGATTTGAAAGGAGTGGAACAATCGTGTGCTCCAAAACACGTCAACAACTTCATCTATTCTCCTTGAAAAAATCAAGCTAAATTCTTTTTTATGGTTGAAATCTAATCAGACAGCTTTAGCTTATACATATCATGATTGGTAGACACACACAATGTCTTGTATGGGTGTGTACTTGTAATTCTGTTTCTTGGTTGATGCTCTCAAGGGCACCTTGACTTTGTAATTATGTAAACTTTTGGTGGTGTTTCTTCTTTGCGCATATTTTGTAAGTGAAAACATCTTTGTGTGTGTGTATATATATATATATATATATATATCATTAAAAAAAATTGAAAAATAATTGAAATAATTGAAAAATGTCAAAGCTAGGTAAGATAAGTGAATTGCGGGGCTGTACTCCATTTGGCAATTTGGCAAGCTTTATATAGTTATTGTGTCGCACCACTTTACTCAAGGATTTTATAAAACAAAAGTCAAAATTGTGCTGGCATTATTACCAGAATTCATTTTTTTAGTTCCAGAGTATGTTTCTGCTATGATTGCGCTAACAACTTTTGGCAATAATTAATCAATAAAATTGTCTATATTTAAACATATTTGTTCATCCCCTAAAAGAAACATATTTGTTCATATAAATATAAGTTGAGAATATAAAAAATTTAACTGAAGACCATATAATTTAAACTAAATTCTATAGATTATATCTAAATTAATGAAGGCCATATCATTAATTTTCTGATTAATTGATGTGTCAATATATCATTAGATTATATCTAAATTTTTATACATTGATATGTATATAAGTTAATTTTGTTTAGAGGTTTCTTTCTTTATAAGGAAAAAACCGTATCTATCCCAAATTGACGTGCTGGCGTGGCCACGTGATGGTGGTAACCCACATAACAGCTGGAAAGACAAACATCAAATTTGTTTAAAAAAAGGAAAGAATACAAACATCAAATATCAATTACCCCCCTGTATTGGATTGGATAACCCATGCTAATTGCTAACATTTGCTTTTATGCAACATGCTGACTTTCAGTAAAAATACATTTTTAAAAGTATATTCAGTTAAATAATACATTATTTTGGAATCTACTTGTTTATTATCTATGAAAAAAAGTATACGGATCATTTAAAGATTCATATTTGCACAATGTAAAGAGGAAATTTTAAATTTGTTATTTTAGGTGGTATTTGAAATGTTTCAAATTAGCTTTAACAAAATGAGGAATGCCAGCAACATTCTTGTTTGAACACTTTTTATAATATTTACTCTTTTATTGAATGAAATCAGTGTATATCCCACCATTTTTTGTGGGTTTCGTTTCCAAATTATATAACCACAATAATTTAAACTATTAAAAAATGAATATTGGAGAGAGTGTTCGAAAGAAAATGTTAGATTACAGCTAGGTTGTCGTTATAGGATGGATTGGTAATGAAAACTTCTCCTTTGGGCATGTTCCTTTTTCTTAAACATCCTTTGTGCGACCACGTGATTAATGTTTCTATTCATGATACTGAGACCAAGATTAGAGACATATATAATGAGAATGGTGTTCCCTTCCAAAAAAATAAAATAAATGAGAATGGTGTTGGAGGAAAACTTGTCTTGCTTCAAGATGCTGGATTTCATGTTCATGATAATACTACCATTGTTTCCCGTGACTTGACATACTTTGGCCATAGACTGTAATTAAATGTTGACGGGAGTTTCATTTTAGAGCCATGCAAGGATGGTTTGTTCAAAAATAATCACTGTACTTGGATCAACGGTTTCAGTGGCGGCATGATGAAGTCTAATAATATGGATGCTGAAACTGTGGCCATTTCACATGAACTTATTGCAAGAAGAATGACCTTGAATGATGTTGTTTGCTACTATGACTCTTGACAGTTGAGAATCTTATTTCCTTCACACTGAATCATATGCGACTTAAATTCTCTCTATCTAAGACGATTGGAATGTTCAAATGATCTATACTGATGGAGAATTTAATCATCGTGCAGATTTTACTGTTAAGATTGATTTATCTAGAGATGATAACTTTGTTCATTAGAGTCACTTCTATTTGGTCTCTCTCCTCTACGGAAAGCCGATACACTTGTTATTGGCTTCATAGTTTATTGTTTTACTTTGATTTTTTTTTTCCTTTACAAAAAAATACCCCATTTTAGCTATAAAAAAAAACCTCATTAATTCCTCGTTTTAATATTTCTTCAAATACAATGTATTTTATATTGAAAAATTGAATTACCCACTGAATTTTATTTTAATTTGCAGAAGTGAAAAATATTATTAATTAAAATAACATTAATGACCATTTTACAAATGAATTCGAACTAACACTAAAAGTAAAATTACGCTATCTCAAATAAATATTAATTGGTCCAAGTTGTAAGAGACTTGAGCTTCTTAAACATCTGGTCAGGGATTCATTCATGGCTCACCGTTCATGCATATAGAAAAATCCGGCTGGAATGGGAAAACCCACTTTGTGTGCCTCATTGGTTCCCCAACGGAAATTAGTCAATGCTAAACGACAATAAAAACTTCATAGCAATATCATGGTAAGTGGTAACCCCAAAAAAAATATTAAGAGTTTATATTATGTGCACACGCATAACCAATCATGATTTATAGATAAATTTATTTTTCTCACTTAGTTAACTACTATTCTTTTATCCGGTTTCTAGAGAAAGGGGACCCTAGTAATTTAAAATTATGTCGGAACAAATAAAGTCTGTCCAAAAATTATACCCACCATATATCGAATTAGAGACGATTTGTTCTACTGAGGGTTGAAAGTTTTTTTTTTTTTGAGGGAAGGGTTGAAAGTATCTAAAAAATGTCCAATGACACTTTACTACCGTTTTGTTGCAACTACATTTAATTATCACCCTACCAACGGTAGTTGCATTTTTTGAGCAATTAGAAGGTGCCTAAAGAGCAACCTTCATTTATTTTTTCTTTAGTACTTTATATAGTATCATTTTTTTTTGCTAATATTTGATATTAAATTTTACTTTATATTTTAATTTAAGCTTTCTCAAATCCACATTGAATAATATCGCCTCCTTTTTCTTTTTCGCCTCAGCTACTACTTCATTGGCTATTTTTATTTTTATTTTGAAATATAATTCATTGGCTATTAAGATGTCATCTAACATTTTTCTTTCTTTAATGGAAGTCAATTGAATCTGCAATAATTTTATTCATCAATCACCTCAATCTATTAATTTGAATATGATGTTTGAATGAGGAAAATTTTACAGTGAATTTATTTATTGAATATGATAATAAATAAACAAATGTTAAAATAAAAAATGCAGTATTTTTTATTACAAAAAATAAAATATAAAATAAAACATAATGATATAAAAGATAATTAGTAACAAGAGAGACTAATGATTTGCATACTTACATAATGATTCCAATATTCTTTGAATTTACATAATGCAGCAGCTTCTTTTTTTTTTTTGAGGGAGTAATGCAGCAGCTTCTAAAACTCATGATTTACATACTTACATGATTTTTTTTTTCTATTCACAATTTTTGCATATAACTCAGCACAAACTGAAGGTAATGCTGCAGAGAACAGCCAACAAATACATATGGGAACCACAAAAACAGCATTATCAAACCCTTTGTCCTTCTCTGCTTCCTTTACACAGGACACTTTAGAATTTCCTTTTCTTCTTTTGTACAAAAATAAGGCCCCTATATCGATAAAAAAATATAAAATAGGAAGTTCTAGAAAACACATGCAACTATTTCACTGCCTCTCTAATGATAATCATTAAAAAAAAAACTCTATCATTTCTTTTCTTTTTACAACTAAACTATAGATACCAACAAACATTGTTAAAGCTTAACAGTGAGGCAATAACCTAGGAAGTTTGTTCCTTGGAGCAGCTTTCTTACTAGGCATTTCCACTTCTTCTTTTAGCATCAATTGAACCTGAATGCTTTCCTGATTGATTAACTAAGCTTGGCTGTTTCCTTGATGATGAAGGAGACAATGATGAGACCATACTCCTTGTTAACATTGAAAAATTATAGGAAATGAAATACAAGTTAGTCAGTTGATTAAAAATAATGATTTAAATTCAAAATGTGTGACTTTACAAATAATTATGATTTAAATTCAAGCGTTTTTAATGATCTAACAATTATGACCATTGACGGTGTAAATTTTTTTAGACTGGTGGTCTATATGAATTAAATGCTAATAATATGATTCTTGAAAAGAAGATAAGCAGCATGAAGTGCACAATTAATACCTGGTTTTTAAGTTCTTTGCTGGTTTGAGATGAATTGATTTCTTTGGTCTAGACATTAATGCGTTGGATATAGCGGTCGGTTTGGGTGAATGGGATTGCCAACTCAGGTCTGATTCTGAACCTTCACTTGTTGCTAACTCAAGCTCATCAAAGTCACTTGTTGCAAAAAGATATGTTGGACTTAATAATGGAGAAGATGATTGTTTGCTTTCTACTTCCGACTGTCCCATGAGGCTATCATAGCTCCCATCCCTATCCATACTTCCAGAAAATGATTCCTTATCATCCTCGGGATCAAGGCTACTAGAATCGTCTCTTGGTAGCTTACGACCTCCAGAAGTCCAAATTGTTGGTACACTTGAAGACAATAGAGATTTCAACTTTGGCAAGTCAGTCATGCTATTTGCACGCTGTTTTAAGTGTTCCAATTCTCCATCCTTCATCCTCGCCAAGGTTGCCTTTAGACTAGTAATCTGTTCCTTCAGCACTTTCACTTCGCCGCTATCTTTATTAACTCGTGAAGCACCAAGTTCAACAGTGGAGACTCTCTCGGCAAACTTCAATGTACTAATTGTTTCTGCAAGAGCTTCTGACTCGGGGCTAATATGAACAAACATGAGCGTCTTTGCTTGGCCTCCTGATA
>Ga0099826_10003390_pt1 | contig 10785 bp, 4 predicted proteins | sample Mtrugardesep15_FD_76830 | JGI IMG/M metagenome (GOLD analysis project Ga0099826, IMG submission 76830) | Root nodule microbial communities of legume samples collected from California, USA - M. trunc garden sep15 | ecosystem: Host-associated > Plants > Roots > Nodule | place: USA: California...
ATACTATAATATTTTAAAAAATTGATTTTTTTCATACTCTTTAAAATAATTTTTAACTTTTCAAAATTACCAACTCAAATTGAATTAAACCAAATGAATATCATAAGCATGCTTTGATTTAGATTGTGTTAAAAAAGATTACTAAAATAAATCGAATCAAATCATAAATTTTGTCTCTATGCAAAACCCAACGAAAAAATAGAAAACAACAGTTCTTCAACCAGAAACAACATAAGCGACAACAACAGTTCGGAAACGCAAGTTAGAGCGCATTGAACTCAGTTTGCCGAAAAACTCAATTGCACTGGTGGAGCTAGTCGTTGACCGTTCAGGTTTTCTTTTTCTGTTCTTCTTTAATATTTTCCATGATTAATGTATTTTGATTCATTTGTTGAGTATGTCATTAAATTTCAAGTCATGTTTGTGTGATAAGTTAGGGCAATGTTATTACTCTTATTATGTGTAGAGAACTAGCAAAAACACAACACCTTAATTTGCAACTTATAGCAAAACCACTTATCATATCATATATAAAAATAAAGTTAATCTGTTTTCATATAAGCGATAATAAGTTGTTTTCATAAGATATCCTGTAGAGTTTATGGAAATAAGCATATACATTCAAGTAGTGAGTGTATGTTTGGTTCCACTTCTAGATGGTTCAAAATTGATTCTGGAGGCATAGAATTGATTCCAACATGTTTGGTTTCTTTCGAGTAAAATTGATTTTGCCTCCATAATTGATTCTACTATTTGAAGCTAGGATTTGTAGCTTTTGATTCTAAATTTATTTTTACACACAAATTATAGTTGAAATGATGAAATCAATTTTACATGAATGTATCCAAACACAAATTGTTTTACCTTAAACTCACTTTTAGTCAAAATTAATTTTACGCAGTCAATTCATTCAAAATCAATTCTTGTCACTGTAGAACTAAGCATATGCTCACACGTGGTTACACCAATAGATAAACTCAAATAAGTCAATCTCTTTGTAGGTTTGAAGGGATAAGCTCTTACTATCATTATTACATATGTGATATGTGATATATTAGGCTGTTTTTCAGTTTTTTTATTTATTTTATGTTTTTAATGCTTTGTAGTTTACAAAAATTTGAATTTTGGGTTATCATTATCACTGAGGTTTACAATGCTGAAGTTTTACAAGTTTATTTGATTAAATCATCAGGATGTTGTTGAACTTACAACTTGTGTGTGTGGCTGCACTTAAAAAATTTCATATTATGGCACTCGTCACCTAAATGCACCAACAGTTATGCATGAATCGTGTTCATTTTGTTTGTTCTTTGTTCTGTTTGTAGATCATAGTTCTGCCGTTGGATTAAATTGCAAGGATTCGATGGGTACTGAATTTGAAACAGTCGAGGGGCGAATAACATCTATGCTTTCGCAGCTCTATTGTGAATGTGGAATACTTGAAAGATTGGTATACAAGAATAAGAATCAGCACCGCCGCTGTTCCTATTTCCAACATCTTTTGAAGGTATGTACTGTAGTCTAGTCTCTCTGAAGAAAGGGTTCAATGATGTGAAATTGCTTAGTGTTGGAAAATTTTACGAAATCGTTTTCCCTTTTTTATTCCCTTAGTTAAATTTTTTTTTTAAGAGTAATTGTATTTTCGTGGAATTTTGTGGTTACAATTGCGTTTACATGCATGTAATGTGTCTTTATAAGTCATTCTGGGTCTGGTGTGGTTTGGGGATTATTAGGTGAGGAGGGATTTAAGGCTTCTGCATTTGGCCAACTTAGAGGAGATTGTGACATCATGTTTCAATGTTATCAAAGGAGATGGACCAAAACAGAAGATTCATCTTTTAGAGAGGTAGGTTTATTGTATTTCTTTCAGGATTTTTCCAAATTTTATGTGCAAAGATTCAATTTAGGTATTCAATTAAGAAATTGAGGAGGTGACATGATTGATGATTATGTGTTGAAAACATGTAGAGTGTTTTTCATGTTGATATTTCATGCATTTCATCTCTTACCACTGTTTCAAATTGACAAGGATAATATAAAAATTCTAAATGTTTCAAATTTATGAATTTTCCTTGTCTGTTTCAATGCACGTTCAAGGCATAGTGGACAATTGGAAAACTTTTAAATTCTCATTGTACAATATCTCATGAAAATTGGATGTGGTAATTTAAAATTTTCATGTAAAGAGATGTGATACTGATACCAATACCATAGACCATTATTCAAGCTTGCATGTTGTGGTTAAAGAACGAGTTATGTGAATACGGATGTCACAATATTATAACAAAAATTACAGTCCTCAGTCAAATGGCTCATTTTTTTGATTTTGTTAAACAGATTAAAGTCTTGCTTCTGTCTTGCCGTTTGTTTAATCTGTTTAATTAAACAGATTAAAGTCATGTTTTCGTCTTGTTTGTAATAATATTTTTCTACTTACTGTTTCATGACAGCTTGAAAAGGAGAAAATGCAATGATGAAAAGCAGAATCTTTTGGCGCGTCTTTTAGGATCGGCACGACAACTAGCAGAGGTGAAATTGCTACTGAATATTATTAAGTGATTCTTTTGCTGTTTTCAATACTTTTTAGTAATATTAAATTAAGATCATCGAATTACTACTGTGCTGGTTCATTAGCTGCTTCCTATTCCCATGCCTGGAGTATGACTTTGAGTATTCAACACATTAATTGGCCTTTTTTTCCGAAAAGGAGACACTAATTGATGTTGATAAGGACTTGGGTATTATGAAGTGTCTAGTCCCACATTGAGTAGTATGGGGTGCTCAAGTGCTTGGAGAACCCTCCCTTAAAAGCTAGCTATCAAGGGAGAAAAATCAAACCACTTAAAAACTCCACCAAGCATCCCATTCTACTTGATGTGAGACTTGACAACCCCATAATACCAAAGTCCCTATCTCAAAACCGCCTCTAAGAGCGGACGTCCTAGAAATTGAACTCTGCAACACTATGCTCATCCTTTTTGGTCAGCCCCTCCGTAGGACACCCTTTTTTAAATGTATCCAAGCACTTAAAGAACCGTCCCTTAAAAATCCAGTTATCAAGGGGGAGAATGAAGTCACTTAAATACTTCACCGAACATCCCATACCACTCGATGTGGTAATAATGACCAAGTCCCTGTCAGATGCTAATTGGGATATTTTTCCCCTACGCATAAGCATAGATTTGACATTGGATTGCTTATTTCTTCCAGAGTCCTTTCTCTTATTTCAATTGATGTTCTGTTTTTCCCATGCAGATGGTTGAACCAATACTGAAGGCTGAAACGTATCCTTCTACTAGTATCATGTGATCTACCTGTATCATGTGGTTTCTATTGTAATGATTTGTTCATTTATACTATGCTCAGGGTTTAGTTGATTGGTCATAGCTTGATCATGGTAAAACAAGGATTATTAAACTTTCTCTTATACTTCATGATATAGGTGTTAATCTTATCAAATGGTACTAAATACTTACTTATACGTAGTAGTTTATTTTATTTTTTTAATTTTTTTACGATACCATCGGAACAACATTCAGAATTTACACGCTTAACTTTAGACAGTGTTGTATAATTTCTTTATCTGCGCTAAAATTTTATATGTGCTCTGTCATTCTTTTACTCATTTATGTTGATTTTTTTCCCTCTGCGTGTTTGTTAGTCATTACAAATCTTTGTAGAAATGGGAAGAGGAACTTCTTATTTCATAGTTGATAACTGTTGATTATTCTCTATTTATTATGATTAAATTAAGTTTCCTCCCATTAGAACACAATAACCTGAAGTAGATCTTCTATCATTCACATCTCCTGCCCAATCCGCATCTGAATATCCAACAATATTGGTATGGCCTCTGTCTGAAATCTGAATAAACAAGTCACGAAACTTAATCAACCATAAGAAATAGAGAATAATCAACAATAACCTCAAAGTTTAAATTTCTGAAGAATTTTTTCATATTTTGGTTGGTTATCGTTATCTTCTGTGATATAGTTTTTTTTTTTTGTTACATATTATTTAATCCTTGAATCATATTTTCTGTATATTGTGGAATAATAGATCATACAGCCCCTTAGTAAACATTACCAAGATTAACTCTAGTATCATTTAGTATGTGCACGCTTCTTGAACGTCTTTTTTGAGTAATCTGTTGAGATTTCCATATAAAATTTCTTTCCTTGACTATTTAATAGTGAGATATCTATATTGTTTGCTCGATCCTTTTTTATGGGACTTTCTGTGACAATTATGGCTTTGCTAGCGCGTCTACGAGTTTTGGTTCAACAAGTAAGTCTCCCATGTTTAATGTATTATAATTTAAGTTAGTCAAGGTTTCATCATAGTCGAATTGGAACTTGTTTAATGTGGAACACTGTTGCCGAGGTTATTTGTAAATAAACTATAAAGTACAAGTGATATTATTTACTGTAAATTTAAAGAATTTGTGTTATTTTTAGACTTTATGTTATATCTTCCTGTGATTGTACATTTATCTTGATTGAGCTTTTTTCCCTCCTTGTGCAGATTTTACTTGATGTTGTTTATTTGTTCAACACGGTCTCTTCCCTGTCTAAAAATAAGCAATCAATTAAAATAACTCATGAGCAAATAGAGGTTAGTTTGTAGCTGTACCACTAAATTCTCTGCTATATGTACTTATGCATGTATATTTGAAAATAATAATTTACATGCTAATCTTTTTTTTCTTCATCTGTTCTGATGTGTACTACTGAATCAGGTTTTTAGAGAGTTCTACCCTGTTAGTGATGATAATGATTATGTTACATTGGATTGTGTCTGGAAATCACATAAGTACATATTAGATGAGAGGAAGCATAAAAGGGAGAATGAAAGTCAAGTTGAGGATTTTGGTGGAAATCTTTATGTTCAAGCATCAGATGTCAACTATAACACTGATGAGTCAATTCTTGGGGGTAAGACCCATGAAATGCTCATTTCTGATATTCCATTATCACTGTCTTTATTTTTTTATGATTAATATAATAAATGTCTTGTTAACAAGGCTTGTATTCAATAGGATTAATGAACTGAGTTTGAGAAAAAGAGAGGAAGTGTTTAGAATCTGAAAACTGATTTTGTTATTCTGATTCTGAATGAAGTACTACATGGTAATTATACAATAGCTGATATGTAGAAGATATCGCACCTGGAACGGCAGGGTGAAAAGAATGTGCTAGATTGAATGTTAATTACAAGGCATGGCGAAACTAAGGGTTAGGTGTTGAATAATTGATCCAACAAACAACTAAAGTGGTTATTTGGAGTCAAATTTCAGACTTCAACCTTGAGGATAAGGATCTCGCAGAGGAGGGGTTAATGCCATAATGCTAGTAACTAAATAAGTAGTTGATAACGGAAGCTCACTAGGGTTGGCCCAAAACCTAGTAGTAGTTAGTTAGCAAGCAGATAAAAGGAAGCTCTAATAATGCTGAGCATCATTTGGCGTTTCTGAGATTAGAAAACCTTGAGCATCGGCTTGATTCCCAATTAAAAGGCTTAGTTCAAGTCTCCTAACATTTTTTCTCTCCTTTGCTGGTTTCATTTGTCACCGTTATACGTAAAAAGTTAGATGGTAATATTTTGATGTGGTTAAACATGGTAAATTGTGTCTTCTGCAGATGACCAACTTCACCCAGAGAGAGGTGAAGCAGATGCTGCAGTTAAAGAGGATCCCCCTCATGCCAAGGGTATGAATACTGATTAGTTGACAGGCTCATCGCAAATTGATGAAGTTAAGGAGAATGTGTTTAATAGGTAGGAGGGAGGAGAAAACCGTTCTACCACAAAAGCCTCTTTCTATGAATCTTCACTAGAGAACAACTTGCATGCATTATCACAGTCTTCAACTGGTGGCAAAATTCATTCTGGTTCGAAGAAGGTGGCATTTGTGTCGATAAAGAATCCTACATTGTTGCCACAAAGTGGTACTTCTGTGTTAACTAGCAATGCCAAGGTCAAGGCATTCCATTTCAAGGGAAATGATATTGATCAAAGAAAAGATGATAAAGGGGATTCACTTGCTAGTATACTTGCTAATGTAAATGCAAAGGATAGTCTTTTTTAAGTGCTGATGTTTTGAATGCAAGACCATTGAAAATGTCTCGATTCTTTTGCTAGTTACATTACAGTAGGAAATTTTGATTTAATATGAAAAGTCATTTACTTGAATTAGTTTTTATTTTTTATAATGTATTCTTTGGTCAATCAAATTAATTAAATCTATGATCTAAAGATCTCTTCGGTTCGATTCTAGTCAGATTTTGAAATAATTGCTCTTGACCAGTCTATAACAACAGATGTTAGAATTGGAACCAACCACCAAAACAACCATCAAATCCGTCTCCAGTTCAAACTTCAATTGCAGAGGAACCTTCTATTTCATTCAAATTTTGAAGGCCTTACATTTGATTACGCACATAAGGGAAAATGTAGACTGGTTTTCTAGAAGATTTTGGTTACATGTCATGTAACAACTATTTTTCTTGCTTCCCAATGTCTTCTCGCCGTGATAATTGTGAAGCTACAAATTGTGAAAGTGAATAAATGGACGATGGTAGGCGATTTCAACGCAAAAACAAAAACATGTGTAGCCTATATTTGGTTCCATGTTTTCAAAATCAATTTTTATTAGCGTAGAATCAAACATGCATGTAACATAAGAAATGTTGACAACATACATGATCTGTTTCTATAATGTCATTAATAACTAAAACGTGTAGATAATAACTTTATATGGTTTTATCTTATTAGCATGCAGCAATTGATGTTTCAACAGGAACTTAACTACCACTAGACACAAGAAAAAACTCTAGACAATAATACAAAATTTCAAGATTGAGCTTCAGTTTTAATGAAAAGCATAGAACAGAATTGTACAGACACAATGAATTTCAGATCCGGTGACCGATGTCATCCCTGTGACCTGAAATCTTTCCCATTGTTTTATACAAACCATTAACCTATGAAGTACATACACATACATGAAAATCAATAATAATTGAAAAAATAACATAATACAGTGGAATCATATGTGTGGTGGACATCGACATGTGTTGGACACCAGACACACCAAGTGTTACATCTAACCCATATTAATGCTTATGATACACACGTTTCTTATTTGTGATAGCATTTCCTAATCACTAACATACAATAACAAATAACCAAAAAGGAACATTTTTGGATTAAAATTTCAATCCCCACGAACAGAACTTCTCATATAATTACTCTTAATGTGAACTCTGATTGGTCAAACGATCAGAGTTCGTAGCCTCTTCCTTAGGGACAGTAACAGTAAGAACACCATCTTCAATAGAAGCCTTAACCTGATCCAATTTACAGTTAGCTGGAAGAGTAAAACTCCTCGTGAATTTACCACTGCTACGCTCAACACGCTGACATCCATCATTTGTATCTTGTCTCTCCATGCTCCTCTCTCCTGTTATCTGAAGCACTCTTCCATCTTCAACCTCAATTTTCACTTCCTCTTTGTTCAGCCCAGGTACATCAGCTTTGAATACATGGGCTTCTGGAGTTTCCTTCCAATCAATCTGGTTGTTGAGGAAAATTGGATTTTCTCGGGAAAATTCTTGGATTGAGGTAGCGAATGGGGAATTCTCAAAAGGGCTGTTGGTACTCGGTATCATCGACATTTTTTCTTGTGACATTATAAATTATCTTGTGAGATTAAATTATTGCAGAGATTGTGTTATGTTGTAGAGACATGTTCTGTCTTATTTGAAGTTATTTTGGAAGGTGAAGAGAATTCTCCGTAAACAGACATAATTAGATATCTCCATTCTTAGGATGTTGCATTGCATGTGGATATTATTTTACTTGATCTTTGTGGAATTAGAATACAGTACCAATAATTTACTAATACTTAAAATAGACATAAACGATGTGAGACACTAGATAATTAAACCATGCATACATAGATAACTAAAACATGCTTACATGATTTACTCCTTACAACATAGAACTCACATTGCAGAATTTAGTTTTTAACACAACATATAAACAGGTACGCATTACAATGAAACAGAACACACACACTTCACAGTTCACACTATTTTCAACCCAAAAAAGTGTTCAACCAGAGATTTCAATGGACTTAACATCAGGCTTCTTGATCTCTTCTTTAGGAACAGTGACAGTGAGAACACCATTCTCCATAGCAGCTTTCACTTGATCCATTTTTGTATTCTCAGGCAATCTGAACCTCCTTATGAATTTTCCACTGCTACGCTCCACGCGATGCCATTGGTCGTTCTTATCTTCTTTCTCAACGTTCCTTTCTCCGCTTATCTGAAGAACTCTGTCATCTTCAATTTCAACCTTCACTTCTTCCTTCTTCAACCCTGGAAGATCAGCTTTGAACACATGAGCTTCTGGAGTTTCCTTCCAGTCCACTCGTGTGCTCGCAAATGCAGAATTCTCACGAGGGAATGAAGAAGCAGAAAGTGCAGAATTGGAAAATGGAAAATCCTTGAAGGGATCCCAAACATCAAGTGAGAATGGATCGAAAACGTTGCTCCTTCGACCACCAAAGAAACTTGGAATAAGCGACATATTTGATGAAAGTTGAGGAGTTTGTAAATTTAGAACTGAGTGCTAAATACTATAGATGCCTGGAGATCGGAGTCAGTGGTATATAAAGGAAATGGAGGAATAATCTTGTACTCTCGAGAAAATGCTGCTCTGTTGATTCATTGTTGTCCGCACAAGTCTTGAAAATTCAGGAACATTCTCGAGAGAACTAGCTTGTTTTATTTAGGTTAAATTGTATTTTGACCCCCAACTTTTACAAACTGGCAATTATTACCTTCAAACTTTCAAAATAAAAACTTTTGACCCCCAACTTTATCCCTTTTAACAATAGTGGCTCCGCATTAATTTTGACCAAGTCAATGTCGGTGTTGCAAGACATAATCTCTAGTTTGTGTTTGTTGGAGGGCCAAAATTGTCTGTCTTTAATGTTGAAAAACTAAAAGTGTTGTTTACTAAAATAATAAAATACAGATTAGACATGTGACTCATTAAAATCGAGAGGAGCGTCACTTTTACAAATGAGGCTAAATTTGAGGAGCAAAAGTGATATTTTGAAAGTTTGAGGGCCAATATCATTGGTTTATAAAATTTTAATTAGTAAAAATAGTTTAATCTCTATTTTCAAATTTAACACTATTTTTAAAGATTCTATGTATTTTTGTGCAATAGTCTATTAAACCAAATATGTAAAATTTCTATTGATTTTGATAAATATTTACTTATGAAGTATTTCGATAGAGAGACTAAACTTATAGACATTCTTTAATCTTAGAAAATTCAGTATTATATAAATTTAAGAAACTAAAACCTCACTTTGTGAATATGCGTGTGTGCATATTAAAAATAAAGAGGGCCTTAGTGCAAAGAGAAATTATACAACTATAATTCTATTTCGATAGAGAGATTAAATTTATGGACGTTCTTTAATTTTAAAAACAAATTCGGTATTATATAAATTTAAGAAACTAAAACATCACTTTGTCCAAAGAGGACCTTAGTCCAAAGAGAAATTGTACAACTACGATTCTTGAATGTATAAGGCCTACAAAATCACATACAACTCAGCTATACATGCATTACAAATGCCTAAAAATTTTGAGAAACCACAAAGCCACTCGCATTTGTCACCTCAAAACAACACACCAACTCTCAAACCATCACGGCTTACCCCATATGGATTGATTTTGATCTAACCGACCACGGGGCAACTCCAACTAATTTAAATTTGTTCCTTTGATACGTATACAACCGACTTAGATGACGTCACAACGGTGTTATATTGTCCAAGACAAATTTGTTTTTTCAAATTCACTGCAATGCTCTTTTTTATTCCTTCAAGTCCACAAAGCATAACAACTTATAACCACAAAGAAAGTATTTTTGTTTTCTTTTCTTAAAAATTGTGTTAATTTTACTTGTTATAAGGAAGATACCAGACCCTTTGGAGTAAACAATTGTGTATATTTTGTGAAAATAAGGAAATTGCTAAAAGAATTGTTTCCTATATTTTAAAGAATGTATCATTTATAGCTAGCATATCAATAATTCACCATAATATTCTTTTTGGTGTTAATTCTTTTTTATATCAAAGATTTATTACATAAAAATATAAGACAAGCGACCAACAAGCTGCGTCGTTGGACCTTTTTGGATGGTAAAACCAATCCTTCTAACACACAATATTCATGGACTTAGGATACATGACATTATTGTACATGATCCTTTGAACTCTATGTAGAAGATTATAATCTTTTGAACTTTATGTAGAAGGTCAACAACCTCTGATGCTTATAAGTCAAAAGTATCAAAAACAAATCGTAGAAAAACATGTTGATTGTCAGAAACATTTTATATGTTTGACCACTTTGCTTGACAGGACTTTTAGGACTGTCTGTCCTACCGTAAAGGCCCGACCCCTAATCCCACAAGTGGTAAACCCCCCGGTCAAATCCACACAAACATATTTTCCACATACTCATCCGCACATTATAACAACTACAAACTTATGTGTAGATTTTTTTATCTAGTGGGTAAGTTAGGAAGTTCATAAACGCTTCCTTCTTCATTGATACTCTCACTCACATAAATATATCAAAAATCACATCCTAACAAAATTATATATATATTTAAAATCAATAAACTCTTTACCATAAACGACATGCTCCCTAAAAACATTCATATTGGGCATGCAAAACCCAACAACTAAGAAAAAAG
>Ga0099826_10003391_pt1 | contig 10785 bp, 3 predicted proteins | sample Mtrugardesep15_FD_76830 | JGI IMG/M metagenome (GOLD analysis project Ga0099826, IMG submission 76830) | Root nodule microbial communities of legume samples collected from California, USA - M. trunc garden sep15 | ecosystem: Host-associated > Plants > Roots > Nodule | place: USA: California...
GAATGAATTTTTTTCTAATATGTTTTGAATAAGAGGGGAGGGGAATGTATATTTTAACATAAGAGGGGAGGGGAGTGTAATTCAAGCATCTTTGAGGGGAGGGGAGTGTAATTTACTCTTAAATTTTTTATTTTTTTTATCAAGTAGTCTAATGGCTAGAGCTCACACATTTTAAATATAGAGAAGTGGGGTGTCAGGGGTTTGAACCCCTGCCCCTACATAAATTATATAATCCCTGCCAATTGAGCTATGCTCACGGGGACTGAAAATTATTTTAATTCAGATTTAAACTTAGATGTTCCCAAATAATTTGATCTTGATTAAAAATTTACTAACCATTTAGTTAAAAAACTTCCGAACAATGGTTATCTCCTCTGGACTGCACGAGTCTGAAATTAGATAAAACCTATGCATATTTTTTTTTAAGTGTTTATAACCAAGATAATTTTTATTTTTTTAGAATTATATGAAAAACACATAATGAAATGCATCTAAATTTTGTGCTTTTTAATTCTAGTAATTTTACAAGTGTAGGCTCATAGATATAAAACCTTTTTTTAGTTGATGGTGAGTCTATATCTCACTGTCAACGTAGATTTAGTTTTTTTTATAGATGAATAATCTTTAGTGAGATCTTTCGTAAAAGTCATTCTTTGGCGGTGCTCACCGAAAACAAAAATGTAAAATGCATTTTTAAAACCAAAAGTATTCAAAACATAGGGAACGACTTTTCCTATCTTCCACAATTTTATTTTATTTTAAGAAAACTTCCAAAAAAATTTATAAAACCACATCTTTTTGAAAATGTGTTGCCAAACATATTACTATTTTTTATTTTTTTGACAAAAAACATATTACTATGTTTAAAAGTGTATTTTAGACAGCACCGAAATTCACGTTTTTTAGAGGAATTCGCATTCACATCTGAAAATGATTTAAGGAGTGCGGAAAATTCCTCCTAATATTTATATGATGAAACCCACATACGTGCAAGTCATTGAATGGTTGTATAATAAATAGTAATACTCTTAGTTCAAATTCAAAATAACGAAAAGAGAAAAATGAGATAATTAAATAGTGTATTTAATCTTGTCAAAAAAAGTGTATTTAATAAAACCTTTCGTATAAGAATTCAACCCTCTTCAAGTTTTCAATATCTTTGACATGAATCGAATTAAGAAAATTGAGAAAATAAATCATTAAATCGTGTAACCATTCACAAAAGTTGATTTTATTATCAAAGAATATAGTTACGGTGATCTACAATGTATATCCGCATGGCTACACTACATCTAATCTAATGACGTTATTAGCAAAATGGTGTAGCTCATTTTGTTGTTAAAACAATGCCACCTCTATGGGTACAATTATTATGTTTAGCATAGCATCCCTTATTATTTACTGCACCTGAGCTCCCTATTCATAAAATTCTCATTCCGTTCTTTTCCTTGATTTTCTACTTGATACAACAGAGTTCTTATCATTTGAATGGTTAGATCCTAGTTTCAGAAATGAGTCAGCGTTTTTACTACTACTATTGCTGCTAATGCTACTACTATCCAACTTTCTATGCTGTAAAATTGTGTCAGAATGCAAATGAGAAACAACATCATCCCTATCTGTCTTCGCACTTGTACCGGTGGGAATTCGAAAATTAGTTGCCTCTGGAGAAACTGAATCATACTTGTCCATATCAGATAGGGGCGACTGTCTACAATTCAAGGGAGATGAGGAGGAAGATGTGTCAGAATCAGAATTCCTCCACGTGCTACTCCATCCACGCCCTGAATCACCAAAAATATAATCGGAGAAGTCATCCATGCTAGTTGAATCACGGGTACTATCAGTACTACAAGAACCTTCATCGGAATTACTGCTGAAAAGGGATGAACTATCACTTGACGAGTCTTCCTCTAAAATCTTTTTCATGTGGTGAAACTTTGAATAGAAAGACTCCAAGGTGGATGAGCCAGGAGATACTGAACTACTGATGGGTTCAGCCGCACCAGAATTTGATGACGTAGATCTTGCTTTTGTAGACTTTCCATTGACCTTACTTTTTGAATCTTGGGATAGTATCCTGTTTCTAATCAATTTTGGGGCCCTTGGAGAGCACCTACAAAATGATTCAGCTGGTCAGAGAAGCCGACAAGTGACAATATAATGTAAAGGAACCGTGATTAAAGCCACCCGCCAATCCTTCAAAAACTGGTGGTTCAACCAGTTAGCCTATGAACTAATTATATTTTTTAGTCTGATAATTTCTTATAATGCAATCTGTTTTTTCATTTGTTATTAATCAGTTAAATCTAATTGAGCCATAAATCTACAGATGAGGGGTGTGGATCTTTGGTACTGCTTTTCAAATATTATATTTTTTGGTGCAAACTGTTTTTCAAATATTAACCACCCTCAACATGAACACAAAAAAGCAGCCATTTTACCTAGCATAAAAAAGCATATATGCTCCTTTTGTCAAGACTCTCTCTAATTCAACTGCTGTTACCTGCAAAACATACATACAGGAAATAAACCAAGTACAACAACATTAGTACTACTAAGACAGACCAGACTAGACTAATCACTGTGAATGACCCACACCTAAAGGAATTCTTTCAAAGGTGCGACTAACAGGAAAGACCCACACCTAATAATTTTTTTTTCATATTTGTAATGCAGTTACAACAAATTTTGGTTATGCATTTAGTTAAAAAACTTGCAAATGGACTGCTAAGTTAATAAAACGTAAACCAAGAAGTACATTTGGGAACCAAAAGAATTCTGCTCTCAAGATTGCAAACAAATAGAAACAAAGGGACTTACCACACTGTCGTCAACCTTGAACCATTTATTTTGAATATTCTTCAAGTAGCACACATAGTGACCCGAAAAAGAAGCATTCATAACATCCAAATGAACAACCACTCCGTACAATCTGTAAATGGGTGTCTTATCACTGGTCCCACTCACGAAAGGAGCCAGGTCAAGTATTTCCGGAAATTGAACAGGCTTGTTGAGCTTCCCGAATTTTCCAGACTGCGATACAAATGTAACAAATGAGGTAAACTCTGCGTATACAGACTGCAAGAAATGTAGATATCAATATCTTAACTTATAATTTAATGTGTGAAATACCTGAAATCTTTTCAATGCAACTGTAAGAATATTGGGTGCCTCTGAAACTGTCAGCTTCTTCTTGGCCTTCTGATAGGATTTACATCTTAAAATAGAAATAGTTGATTAATAATATGGAACGTAATTTGAGTACTGGTAATCTAAATAATATTCAACATCTTAGAGCTCCAAAATCAAAATAACAAGCAACTAGCCAGAGCCAAATAATTACACACACCAGAGATATAGAGAGGGAGATAGAGAGAGAAGAAACAATAACATCTATTTCTTTCACATAATTGATTTTACAGATTGTTAAGCAGATCGATCATCAATGGCAGCAAGGCATAGTTCTACTTTTTGTAAATGTAGATTTGTGAAACTAGCATCATTTGATGCTTCTGTGAAGTAAGAACGATCAAGATAAAATAATATAAAGAGAATAATGCATGAATCGGTGACTTGGAAAGAGAAAAACGTTCAACATCATAGCCATTAAGTTTCAACAACCAGTTTAACTAAACATCACTAAAAATTGTTCTCTCATGATGAAACATGTCTTAAGAAAAAGGATCCATACAGGCTCAACAAAGGGCGGGTGGGGGACTCTTTTGCATAACAGGAGATTGCTAAACCTGCAATGTAATCAAACCTCTAGGGTGTACATTTAGGAACCCTAGTCATGAACATTTCCTCAGGTTCAATCCAATCTCATGCCAGCAAAATCCACTTATTCTCTACACCAACAATTCAATGTGATCAAAAATAAAGATCTGTTATTAGAATTTACTAGTTCATTCTCTGGCATCCCTGATTACCTTTTTTTTTACCTAGTCTACCCTAAAAAAACAATCAGTCACCCAACTCTTCCTATGGAGATACCGTTCATTCACACCCATGAAACGAAAGCACTAACGTGTTTTTGGAAGTAGTAACCACATATTTATAAGGATGAAATCCTATAGTAAGACACTGACAGACCTTTATTCTAGGTAAATTCTAGACGGAATGGTGGGCTGCAATTGTGTGGAAGAAGGAAAAGGGAGAGACAAGGGGAACATTACCTACAGCTCAGAAATGGATAAAAGAAGAAACAGTTGGATGAGAATGTGTGAATAGGTTGGAATACTCTGAGCGGTGGACTTTTTTTTTTCAATTTATGGTCTTGGTTTGTTTATGTTTTTGACAAATCACGTAAATCTACCTTGGAACTAACTAGTCTCCATATTTAATTTAAGAAATCTGAGTTCCAATCATATGTTAAGATTGAAAACATTAAAGAGGCCTCTCAAACATCAACCAACCTGACACAGTGGTACTTGTTTTCTCCATCCAAAGTCTCAGTGCTTGTAAACCTTTGAAGGGCCTCCACAAGTGTTGATATCTCCCCTTCTATCTCAACAGTTAGATCCATCATCTTTTCCTGACGCTCGGACTTCCCACCACATTTCATGCATTTTATCTGCCAAATGAGTTAAAACATTTTATCCATCATCCTCTCCTTGTTATTTCTAATCAAAATATTTATAATGTATTAACTAAAATGATACTTGAATTATCTATTTCAAAAACAAGCCAACATTGTATTGCACTGTGACTGGGGAATAAATAAAATCATAGCAGATAGTTGTTTATTAATTTACCAGATAGAAATATAAAATTACCTTCGATCGAAGGTATCCTCCAAATGTTTGACCCATTAAAGTAGTGTCTTCTTCCAATGAACCCGATGCATTAATCCCAGCTTCCGTAAGGCATACAGATTGCATTGTGTCAATAGCATGCCTGCCAGCCACGTATGTCATGTGATTAGTTTAAAATGAGTTATGAAACAATAGTTTGATGCATTACGTGGCTAAAAATTGTATAAAAGAATACCTTAGAAATTCATGAGCATCTTCTTCTTTGCCATTTCCAAGTTGACTCCCAATACTCTGTAGTTGAGAAAGTATGCCTGTTGGAGATAGTGGAGATTTTGTATCCTTTGACCTCAAAATCAATCTTTCAAATTCACAGATGAAACACCATGTTTTATTTGTACCTGAAATTTACGGAAGAGATATGTAATAAAGGGAAACAGTTACAAGTTACAACAGATAGTATTCAAGAAACATGGCATATGTGATCCCATGAGAGAAGAAACACCCATTACACATACATGATTTAGAGTGTAGTCCTTGAACCAAATAAGCAGATAAGGGTGGTGTAAAAGCTAGGCACTGAAGTACGGCATTAGCATAACAACTGCAAAAAAAAAATTGACAACTTAGAAAAGCTCAAAAATAAACACGAAACAGTAAAAGAGCAATTGATTCCAGAAGAAAATAAAAAACTTAACCATTTCCATTTATCATTTAATATATCAGGGTAAAAAATAACTTACACATACTGGCAAACAAAGATTGTTTTACACAATTCATTATAGAGTAAACCTATAAATACACAAACAAGTATGCTCCAATTATCCCCCAACATGTTTAGTATTAATTTCAAATTACCTGTTTCCAATATTTATAAGACCAAATGGGCGCAACTCCACCTTGTTGGAGTTATAAAGCTTGACAAATGTTTCATATGGAAAAAAACCCTGCAGCAGTTGTAAGTGTAAGTTAACAGTCCCTAATGGAAAAATATAGCACAAAGAATTGTTCTAGAAGAACCTTGTCATTGTATTTTCCAGCGATATCACTCCCAGCTGCTGAAGGAACGTGCTTTGACAAATTTGATCCTCTAAACTGATCAACAACTTTTAAAACAGATGTTTTCAAGCCACTCTTAGAATTTCCAGAATAGCTAGCAACATGAGAAGAAGTGACAGTCCCATATTCATTCTTCCTATGTTTTGTACCGGGATGTGAATTTACTTCAGTTGTAGAAGCTAATTTAGAATCAGCAAGCTCGCCTGTCTGGCATCTAATATCGGTAGACTTCAAGGTGCAGCCATGGTTGTCCACAACATGATTTGATGCCACAGAGCTAGATGATTGCAAGTTATGTATGCTCATAGCATCTACAGAACCTGGATCTTTGCCAATACTAGAGGATTGGGAGGAAAAAGAATATAGAGGCGACTCTGACCTGTCTTTAGATTCCAATTGATCATATCCAGAACCACCGGGAGTATTGCTCATAATATTGGCATCTTTGCCGTTGATGAATGGGAGGTTCCTTGCCTTTGAAGAACGAATTACATTCTCAGATGATGCTGGTCCTGGATGTGGCATATTCTTCCCAACAGAGTTTGGAAGAGCGTCATTATCCAAAGATTCTTTAGCCTCAGTATCTTGTATATGCAAAGGAGGTGTGGTACTGAATTGAAAGCGAAATGACAATCCAGAATCAGTCTTTTCACCAGCTGATTCATCAGAATGGGATGGATAAGTGTCATCTTTAATCCCTCTCGAATCAAGAGCTTTATCCCAGAATCCAAAAGGCTCAATTTTTGCCCCCTTCCCTATGCTCGAGCTTAAGGCACCATTTGATGCAAGCTTCCTCTCTTCATTACTAGAACCAGGAGCAACATGACTTAATTTATGAACTTTAGAAGAACCATCAACTGAATCAAGCAAACCAGCGAACTTTGGTGAAGACGACATTGCTGCATCCACCTTGCTATCAATCGTTGTTTTATTTTTAAGGTCAAGGGTGTGAACAACAGAAACATGTCCCTCTGATCTGTCATGCTCATCTGAGATGATACTCTCACAGACAGACGAATCATCAGATGAATCGCCAGAATTTGTGGAAGCCGAAAATCCAGAAAATGAGTTACTGGAAAATTCAGAATTAGAATCTGCTAAATTTTCCTCTGCATGGAACCCAGCATGAATATTATCATCCTTTCCAAATGAAACCTCAGGAGAAAAGCTGGTATCTTCAGAGGGTATTTTATACTCTGCACCTCTGCTTTCAGATTTCTCATCATGGTTACCAGAGTAATCATTGCTCCGATGAATTTTGCTAGGAGGACGACAATCAAATTTATGACCCTGGTGCCAATGAACGGTTTGGCAATCAGTGGAGCTGAAAAAACATGAAACTGATCAAACAAGTGACATGCATATTATTTCTACAAAAGTGCTCAATCAGAAATATGTTAAGAAAAAACAATTTATTCACAACCCAGCCCATTAATACAGAACATCACAATCCTCTCAATCATTCAACATAGTCTGTAAAAGGATCACAAAACTCGTCTCCAAAACTTCAGACGCAAAACTATCCCAAACATTTTTCCCTCTCCTGATCATAAACATCTTCAATCAACCACAAAATCATCATAACTAATATTCCTAAATAAATAAGAAAATTATTGCACAAAATCATCATAATGGAACCCAAAAAAAACAAAATTCATGCCACACCAAAATAATAGGTCGAAATGTTCAGCACAATTTAACAAATTCAATCGATTAGAACAACGCACCAGTATCGAACAGATTTGCACTTAGCGCAGCGTGCAGTGGCAGGAAAATAGCAGAGAGCACATTGATAATTGTTAGTGGCGGAAACCACCGCACCGGAGGAATACAACGTCTCTCTCTCAACCCTGGCAGTTTCCTCAGCAGCCAAAATCAAAAGCCTCTTGATCTCTTCATTTCTAGCCACCGCAATTTGCCATTTCCGACGAATTACAAATCCGATCACCGGAACCACCACACAAACCACCACAAGGACCAGGCTCGAAAACCCTAGATCCCCGGTGACACGCATTTATCTTACACCTTTATACATCCAGCTAAATAACCTAAATCGCTACATCACCACCGCACACGGTAGCAATCGTTGTCGTCGGAGCCTCACCGGCGAAGCAACCTGGAAAATCATAAACGTAATAATCCTTTGCTTGATTGGACGGTTACGATTACGCGGAATCACGTTACGGTTGGATTAACAAGAAAAATCGATTATGTTAAGCTAGAATTGTAATTTGTTGTTGTTTGAGCTCGCAAGTTAACTGAAGATGCCACTGAAAATTGAAAGGAAAAAGAAAAAAAGATTATGCAGAACGCGATTCTCGTTATGGTTAGATTCTGTGTTGAGAGAGAGAGAGAGAGAGAATAGCGCGGTAAATGTAAATAAAAGAGGGTACGATTAATTAGTGTAATTAATTACTCAGAGATTGATTATTATCGAGGGAAAGGAATTTGGTTGTTGGAAAGAGTGAAATGTTAATTCCTTCTTCCTCCTTGTAAGAAAGATTCGGTTCGGTTCGCACGAATATCAAAACCGGTTCGGTTCGATTCCGGTTGAGTGAAAAAGCTGAGAGAAGGCACGTGAAAGTGGGGCCTCGTTTAGAGCGTCGCCAATACGGAAATATTCGGATGGTTTCTAATTAGGGAATCAGACGGTGGAGGTGGGGCCTGCTGCTTACTGATCGTACAGTGTCTTCACTCTTTCTTTTCTCTGTTTTGGTGTAAATTGTCTAATGTGTGTGGATTGAGAGATTCTATGGAATGGAATTAATGACTTAACCATTTTACAAGTTAGTGGTAAATTGTCTACTTAGGTGTGGGTTGGTACGGTAAGCAAACACGGCTTTTGTTTATGAGGAAAGGATACTTGACTTTATTCATAAGAAATTTTCTATTGTACCATGATAAATTGATAATGATAATCATGATGACTTAAACTTTTTATAGCTCCATCAAGTGAAATATAATCACATGATCATATCATTCTAGAGTTGCGACACTATTGATATATTAAGTGTGATCATAAGTTTTTTATTTTAGGGTATGTTAAGTTGTGTTCTAATGGCACATGTTAAAGAATTTAAAATAAGTAAATTTATATTGAAAAATATGATAATTTAACTTTTAAAAAATTAATTACACGATTTTTGATACATATATTTCTATAACGAATTCCTTAACATGTGTTCTTGAGGGTACAAGTTGACATTTGCCCTTATTTTAATGTATAAGTGAATGTTTAATAAAATCTAAATGAGAAATTGAAATATGATATCTAATTCGTGGTTGTTGGCTAAGATGATCTTTTAGGCTCTTCTCAAGATCCAACAATGGAATTAGAATTGATGTTCAATCTAGAGATGGAGTCGGGAATTTAGTTCAAGAAGGATGAATTGAGAGTATAGTTTAGTGAAGATAAAACTCTACTTTGCAATGAGGAATCAAAAACTTGAATTTTCGTTAAGGATTGCGATTATTCTATAAATTGTATAAAAAACTCTACTTTATTTTCGGTCTTAAAGATTTTAATTAACGATTGGTGTAATTAAACCTAAAAACTCAGGTATGTAAGAACAAGTATATTGAGTAAAAAAACGGCAATATAAAATGTCATTTAAAGTTCACAAAAAATAAATATTGAGACCAAAAAATATTATAGCATGCTAGTATAGTTTTTTTTTAAAAAAAAAAAAGGTTGAGGGATTGTGGCCTCTACTGATCCCTATTCTAGCTTCATCCCTGATTCAATCGACTCATTGTGTTGAAAGTTTTTGCGACAAAAATAGTCAAGTGGCATGTTCTCTTGATCATGAATGCCAACGGTGGTGCAAGTATGTGTCAATTAAAAATGTTTTCTTTTGAAGGAAGCATATTAAAATGAATGAACTGATTCAAACTGATCGGTATATAAATTTAAAGTAATAATCTTAAATTTAATAAATTTAATGAAAAAGTTAACGTTGAAATGATATAAGTAATTAGACTCATTTACACACTACCTTGAAATTTTGGAGTAAAGTATGTTATCGAATCCACTTACATGATCATGCTAAGTCTACTATGAGGATCTTTGAACTCCCATGAAAACCCAAGTCTACTCTTTAAAATTACTAAATATTTCAGGTGAGAGGGAGAAAGGATATAATTTCACACACAAAAAAAAAAAAAGAGGTATATATTCACCTCTAAAACAAATGTAAAGTCCATATTAGTTATGCATTTGAGTTGGATAGACGATGAGTTGGTAAAATTACACTATATGAGCGTGTGATTTTGAAGAATATACTATATTTTCAATTTTGAATAAAATAAAATAGTCGTAATTTAGTAAATTCAAACATGCATGTTATATGTTTTTTTATTTTTTTATATGTTATATGTTTGTTTGTTTGTTTTTTCTCGTATTGGACTTTGATGATGGGCAGTCTTTTGCAGGTTTGAATATGACTTGAAATGCCAACAATCGCAAGAAGAGAATAGTAAAACAAATCAAAATTTTGTTTCTTGACCGCAAAATCAAAGACTTGTCTACGTGAAATAAATAAAATTCCAAAGTTGGACCAAACAACAACCACGGTGACCATTTGTAAAATAAAATAAGATAACACGATGACCTACGTACATACGAAAAAATCAGATAAACAAATGTCACGATAAGAATTTTAGACTATAATTTTTTTTACAATAAATTTTGATGAATTTCATTAGGAAAGAAAAAACAACTATGCTTTCCAAGACAAATTTTTATATATTTTACAGTTGTTTCTAAAATATATATAACTTTTCTTTTTGAGAGTTTGAAGTATCGATAAATATATATAACTTTTTTTTTTGACAGGAACCAAATTTATCATTTCATTATAATATCAAACTCGATATATGATTTGATGATCATGACAAAAGTATATAATCACTTGATAAGTATATGAAACGGTATCCTTCAAAAAAAAAAAATATATAAAACGTTAAAAAAAAA
>Ga0099826_10003392_pt1 | contig 10785 bp, 3 predicted proteins | sample Mtrugardesep15_FD_76830 | JGI IMG/M metagenome (GOLD analysis project Ga0099826, IMG submission 76830) | Root nodule microbial communities of legume samples collected from California, USA - M. trunc garden sep15 | ecosystem: Host-associated > Plants > Roots > Nodule | place: USA: California...
ATTGGCAGTATCTGTTCCCTTTTCATATCTTTTTCATGAATTATTTTATTACCATTGTATATCCCTTTGTGTTTCTCCTGTTATCTAGGTTTTGAGAAGTGAGAAATTGTGGGTTCGAACCCATTCTTTGATATATCAAATGTCTTTGACGTTACCATCGAAGTTGTATTTATGGGATATTTTTAGTAAAGCTTTGAGTAAATATTTTAAATATCTGGTCTTCAGCGTGAAGTGGAATAACCATCAGAATGAATCAAACTCTCCATATTATTTAGATTTATCAATCATATCTTTTTTTTTTACTCAATAATCATAATTCTTTAGTCCCCTAAAAGAATTCAAAAGGGAGTTTTTATCCTCTCATAATCAATTTTAAAAAACTTGTGTGTTTCTAGATGTGTGCATTTTGAGCATACATATTATTATCTCCCATTCTTCAGTCCAAAAACCATTGAATATTTTAACAATATATCAATGGTGGGTCTAAGCTTTTGCCAGCATGGGGAAAATCCTATCATAAACAACGATTTCGATCCCTGGATATATTATGCATTGTAAGTGAGTGTAAGTGAGTTAAGCTTCTGGAAACAACCTCATCTATCTTCAAAAGGACAACAACTTTGATCGCTGTATATATTATGCATTGTCCTTTAAAAATGAGTTAAGCTTTTGGGTACAACCTCATCTATCTTCAAAAGGACGACAATATGAATTGAAAAATTACATAGTCAAACGCTAAACTTCAAAAAGCTTCCCCTTTTTCCTATTTTGGGTTGTTAAGGGTACCTCTTTTTGTGTTCTTTATTTTATTTTAAATGCTTTTCTTTTGGGTGAGTTAAGTCACAATCTATGTTCCCCATATGTTTTGCCTACAAACAAGTTATGTCGGCTATAGGATAGTATACAAACACTAACCTTAGCTTTCTGATTTATTAATAAATCATTACATATCTTCCTTTTCCCTCTCCCTCTCGTGAGTACCTTTGACTGAGACCTAAATTAAAAGGCATGAAGTACCTATATGTCTTAAGTAGCAACCAAACCCACTATGTATTTGTTTGATTTTTTTTTTTTTATCTTCTTATGTTTATTAAAATGATGAAAAGATTAGAGTAATTTTGCCTTTTGGAGGATGCAAACGAAGAACTCGTGGATCCAGTTAATTAACAAATTGTGCTTATATCTATCTATGAATCTATCCCACACTTCTTTTCTAATTACAGCACAGTCTGAATCATTTTGTTAATTAATATTGTGATAATCATGCTTTGATGAAGCCTCACGTGCTTTGCTGACTACAGTGACCCGACCGGCGAAGCATGCGGTTGAATTTCAGAATTTCATTGCCTAGATCTTGTCTTCTTCTCTCTGTATTCTGTTTTCTTTCTTGGTAGTTCATACACAAGTTTTTTAAATAGAGAAAATGACAAAGTGATTATATATTTATAGAAGTCTGTTTGGATTGAAACTCAATCATAATAACCGACCTAACAAAACTGACATAGCAATTTTGATATTTTTGTTAAGAACTTATGTACGTTAATAATTGACTTTGGGTTATTATTATTTAAGAAAATACTAATAAGGACAAAATATTTGTTGTCTTAACCTTTATTTTAATTTTGTCATTGATTTTTTTTTAAGTAATGTAGTGGTTAGAGTTCACCTTTTTCAAGGTGATTAAGTGGGATGTCTGAGGTTCAAACTTCGGTCTCTGCATATAATAATGTATATCCATGTCAACTGAGCTATACTCACGGGGACGTCATTAATTACTATTACAACTAAATCAAAGTGTTTTTCTTTTCAATTTGAAGGATCAAGCTTACAACTTCTCGTTGTTAAAAAAAAATTACAAACTTTTTTCTAACACAAGGTATCAACACGCACAACTGTGAGAAGAACACATCTTTCGAGATAATTGACATCCAATCTTTTTACGAGCACACTTCTCATGAATCGAACACTTAATATTCAAGAAATCAAAACATGTCACACATTGATACATTACAAACCTTTTTTAAGGGTCTTGACACAATATATTCATAATCTTAATTATTTTAAGGGTCTTGTTAACGAGTACCTTGGATGTATTGTTTAAGGAATCTAAATTTAAAATTATTCTTTAAAAATGTTAAACATTTTAAATTTATTTTTTTTGTCAAATAGCCTAATGACTAGATTCACACACATTAAGTGTGGAGAAGTGGGGAATCCAGAGTTCGAACCTCAACCCTGCACAAATTATTCCTAGTAGCTACTAACTGAGCTATACTTACGGGACAAACATTTTAAATTCTAATACACCAAATACACGTATTTTTATAAAACTTTACTATTTGAAGTCCTTAAACAGTGTCTCGGATCATTCGTTAGCATTTCTCTTGTTTTAGAAAGAAGCAACCCAGGAGTGACCCAAGTTATGTGTTTATGGATTAAATTGCATTTATTTTTTCAGGCACCAAATTGCGTCACAATTTTCTTTTTTCCAGAAGCCAAAATCTGCCTCTACCCAATAAAAATGATAGATCTAGCGGCGATTGAGAACTGCTAATCAATAGTTGTGTGGTTGTTTACAAAAATACTCGTATTTGTTTGCACAAAGTGTTTCATGTATAAATTACACAAAATATAAGGCAGATCATTCCTGCTGAATAGAAGAGTTTTTTTTTTTTTTGACGAATGCTGAAGAGAAGAGTTAGTACAAGAAAAGAAAAATTAATAAGACTACTTCTTTTTTCATCCTACAAGTTTCTCGCACGTTCTATGTAGTTTAAATGATAGAATACGAACGGCATAAACATCTTATAAAAATCTTCAAAAGACACGTTGAAACATTTTGGATTTTAAAATCGAATATGGCGCACAAGAAACTCATAGGGTGGAAAAAGTAATGGCCAATTAATAATGGTTTACATTCTATTTTCGTCTCCAAGCCCAAGCAAGTGGTCCATAAATAAAAGTGCAGATAAATTATGGAAATTTGCTTTTCTCACATTCAATTCTTCTTAAAAACATAATAAAATGACACATTTACCCTTTGGCAGTAGTTAACTACCAGACCGGCTGCATCTAGGGAAAGATTGCAACGGTAGTTAACTATCGTCAGTATTTTATCCAACGATAGTTAACTACAGCTAAGGGTATTTACATATTTTTCATGTGTTTTAAGAAGAAACACATGTTAGAAAAGCAATTTTCAACATGGAAACCGAATAAAATGTCCAAGAGGATATTCTCAGTGAAATTCACTACCCACCCCACGTCTCTAATGTGCCCCGAAAAATATATGAAAATGTTGCTCCAATTTGGGATTTTAGTTTTTCTGCCATTCAAAAATGGAGAAATTTAGCGACAGTCGTTTTAAATGTTATGTTTGGATTATAGAATCTAAACAAAGGACATTTTTATACATCTGGATTTTAAATTTCGAACGCACTATTTCCATTTTTCGAACCCCTATTGTACTTAAATGCAATTTCATAACTTTTTTCTCATCATTTGCTAAGCACAAGAGGGGTTCAAAACATGTAAAAAGAGTGTTTGGATTCTAAAATCCAAAGTGTGTGTTTAAAGACTTTTGATTTGTTTAAATTTTTTGAATTTATTTGCAAACATATTTGAATACTAAAGCTAAATTTGTAGTATAAGAAGTCGGATGAAGAAGATGGGAACAACCCCATATCCGAATTGAACAAGAGTTATGGAATACAAGATGGTAGAGCATGAGAATGTCGAATACACGACGATGGAAAGCGAGAAGGTGAAAACAATCTCATTTTCAAACTTATCTGAAATACAAGTGAAAGTGGTAAAATACACTTTGGTCAATCATACAAACCCCACAACCATTAATGCAAAGACCTTTATATAAACCAAATGGAGGCAAAATGAAAATTAAGGAGGACACGCGAGAGATGAATATGATGAAAAAAAAAGCTCTATATTTTCTGGGGCGTGGGGTTGTAAACTTGTTGCGACACTAACCTAAGAATAAAGGGCCTATAAAAAAATTTTGACAATGAAAGGGCCCAATACTCATTTTTATTGTTTTTTCTCAAGTTGCTATGATCCATAAGTTCTATAAATATTTGAAAAATCCTCTTTAAACTTTCATTATTTGTTTGATGGTTTACAATAGTTATTTGTCGTTCCAGACCAGATCCATACCTACATAAACACGAAGAAAGAAAGAAAAAATGCTCCTACAACAGTTAAGTGTTGTAGGAGCCTCAACAAGAGAGAAAAAAAAAATACATATTTAAACATATGCAAAGAAGGGTAAAAGGATAAAACTAAGATTTTCTTCGGTTGCTCAATGTCCCAGTGAATGGTAGTTGCTTTTCCATGTATTTTCAGGAACCGCAAAGAGTGGTTTTTCAAAAGACACAACTTTTGATTCTATTACACCATCCTCCTCCCTACAACAAGGTTTTCAAACAAGTTTACATGACACTCAGTATGAGCATTAACTATAATCATATTATAACACGGACTAACATTTGATGTTTACAGGTGACAATATGTTTGTATGTATGTGCATGCATGTCGAGCTTTATAATTATTCGCTCATACAATTAAATTAATTAGGTATTAAAACAGTTTAACAGTCAAAGTCCCATCAAATTAAAAACCATTTATGAATTTTTCACAAAAATATTGAAATCAAGTCTTACATCTTACACAAAAATTATACCATAACATGAAGTCAAAATATTGAAATTTTCAAAATAAAACACTTAAAACTATGACCATTTATGTATTTTTCTTATTGTGCCTTTGAGAAGGAAAAATCTCTAACTTTAGATGTTTTTAATTTTTTGTTTGATTTTATATATATGGCATGGTTGGACACTCAGATGGTTTGAACGATTTTGTGTATTAACAAGAAAATTGTCCAACTAAAATATACGGGATTAGTTCGGATTGTGGTTTGCTTCGATTTTACGCACAACCATTTAAACGATACTTTTTGTATACACACACATGATTTTTAACATAAAATTGATTATTATATCTTCAAGTTATTATATCTCAATCAATTTTATGTTTTTTTTAGTAATTTGAAGTTATAATTATCTTTCAAACATCATTTTTAGTTACACAGATTTGTTATTAAATTCATATCTAGGTAAATATATCTCAATATAAAAACAATTTATATTAAAATTACTTTAAGTTTAAAGAATTCATTCAAAATATATTTTTGTGACGTGTTACTGTGAAAAAGACAAGAAGGATAAAGGCTGTCCAAAAAAAAAAAAAGACAAGAAGGATAAGAAAAATGATAAATTGATAATGACAATACTGCAAGCAATGAAGCAACAATGACTACATATCATCAAGCTAAGGCAACTTCACGTGAATACATGATTGTGTTGTTGGCATCAAGAAACTTAACGGATTGGCTCAATTGTCACGATATTAGTACATTTGTTAAAGGATCAAATAGAGTATTAGACTTTTGGAAAATGATAAGAGCACTAGTTTTTTAATGCAAAATTTTCCGTTTTTTTTAACTAATGTTTTGTGACACTAGTTAGTATGGTCCTAAACTTTTATAAGTGGTGTATTTAAAATTTTAAAAGTTTAAAAAATGATTTTTTTTTTAAGATAAATCTTTTTTTTAAGAGGATAAAAAACTTTTTTTTTAATCATAAATCATTAACAAGTATCCTCAAATGGTAACTCATAATTGACTTTTTTTTTTAAGGAATAATTGACTTTTTTGTTTCTACACTTTGATTAGGTTGTAACTCCAGAACAATTTTTTTAGAAAATGTGAGCAATTTGAGAGGTATATTGAACAATCATTCATGTTTTGATGGGAATATTAATTGGTGAGAAGTTACAATATTTAAGGAAGAAAAGCGCGATTAAAATCTTAAAATTTACATGATAGTTTAATTAAGGAAGAAAAACTTTATGCTGCGAAAATCGATGACTAAATCTTCATCAAGATTAGTTCAACTTTTGTTATTCCTATAGATTCTCTTCACTTGAATTAATCATATTCAAGACCCTATGTTATAGCAAATGTGATCACTTTATTTTTCGAGCACAAACTGTTGTAACAACGAATCTCTTCCACTGTACCCAAAAATTTTGGTGCTAATTTTGCTATTCCAATTGGTGGAATATCGATCGATTTATTGATAAAGATTGAATTTGAGGTGGATGAGTGCAATTGGCACTCCTTGTCCCTTATAAGTTACTATACCCCACTTGATTTCGGTGCTCTATCATAAATATGGCAAACAAACTTCTTGTGTTTTTTTGGAAGGAAAAAGAAAACTATGATGATGATTTTTAGTTATATTTGTATAATGTGTTACAGTAATTTTTTTTAAGGAAGTGTTACAGTAATTAACAAGCATTATATGTAACTGTATACAAAACTATGATGGTGATTTTTAATTATATTTGTATAAAGTGCTACAACAATTAACAAGCACTATATGTAATCCACTTGGATTGATTTTGTGGTATTCGTTTGAGGCTTTAGAGTGTTTTCCTCTCAAGGTTTTAAGTTCGATTTTCTCATGTCTCAGCTCCGTGGATTAGTTCGATTTTTTCAAAAGAAACAAGCATTATATGTAGTGAAATGTAGCAAAGTGTGAGTTAGAAATATTATATTATTTGACTAAATAAAGATTGAACAACATATAAGTATGAAGATGCATAATCTTAATGCCTTAATGCTTTGGGAAAAGATGTAGTGTCTAACTCATTTGTGTGATTGCTCTTAACCTAATGCGAATGATACCTGGGTTCTCATCGTGACACAACAGTGGTATCAAAATCGATGGTTCAACTAAGGGACGTACTCTTTGTATCAAAACTCTTTCTAACAACAGTGGTCAAACGGAGTGTCCCATTGAATGAAGCGACAATCGACGATGCAAATATAAGTATATGAAGATGAAAAAGTTTTCGCTTGAAGGAATGCATAATGAATTTATACAGACTCACACTTGAGGGAGAGTTTGTTACGTAGCAGATGTGAGTTTTAGAAATCTCATATTACTTAGTAATGTGAATGTTGAACAACGTATAAGTGAAATAATTCACAAAAATATAATATCGTTCAGATTTTTGGTTATAATGTGACATTCAACTCAATTAATATAATTGCTCGTAATCCAAAAATATCATCCGAACTTCCCTCACGACACACATAAATTATTATTATTATGATTCATTCATTTACTCAAGGATTGAATTATAATCCCAATCTATTGCTGTTTGGCTGGGTTGCAAACAAATGACTATTCAGCATATGAAGTCTTGCCCTGCCTCAGTCACGGAAAGAGGAGAAAAAGTATGTGGAGACAAAAGAGGGTAGCTGGAATTCACCTAACTATTTTTTGTATTTGGACTATTTTATCGCAACATATTCAACTGCATTAAACCACAAATGCACCAACAAAAGAGAGTACTCGTGTAGAGCAATTGTTTTTTTCTTTTCTTTTTATGTAGGTGCCAACTGCAAGGCCTAGCCTTAAACAAACAGACAATAAATAAATAATTTTTGCCTACTCATTTTACATTATTAATGTTTAGCTTATGGCTCTTGTTGGTTGCCTTGCCGTCAAGAACTCGAATTTTCAACTAGTTGAGCATCACAATGATAATAAATTAAACAAGTCTCACCTATACATTTCATTTATTTATAATTTATGAATAAAAGTACTTATTAAGGGTTGAATAACTTCATGATTTTAAGTTAAAAAATATTTTTAAATAAATAAAAGGAAATTGCAAAAAGAAATAATGTCATCAACTTGAGATGATCAGAGCATTTTTAATATATTTTATTTTCTATTTTAATCGTGAGACTCGTTAGTTGCTGAAAAGAGAGAGGTCATATATAATTTACGATAATTAATCGATACCACTCCAACTTTTTTCTTCCGACAATAAAGATCTTTAATAGGTAAAAGTCCTCCCATTGAAGATTGTGCAAGGAAATACAAAGTTTGTTGGCGCACGACAGTTAGTTAATATTGCCAAAGTAGTGGCATGACAGTTACGCTATATTGAAAAGCTAGCTCCTAGCCTCCTAGAGCTTATAGAAAGGAAGTAGTACTATTGGTCTGTAACTAGTACTAGCCATTCTATAGGGGGGATTTTATGATGCCAACACCTAAACTACTTTATTTCATATGATTAAAGCATGAGTGCACGAGGAGTTGCATTTTTATTATCGACTCTGTTTCATCCGTAGACAGACACGCAGACATAAAAAATCTTGATATACCAGAAATGAGAAAAACTTGAGAGGAAGAGATCACAACAAACAAATCAATCCACAAAAGAAAATCATAAATAGTTAAAAAATATTAAAGGTCAAAATTATGTATTGACATGTGTAAAATAATCAACTAGATCAATTATTTTGGTATGGAGAGAGTAATAGTCAGAGAACTGGTAATATATCACGACAAATTTATCAGAGCCACCATGGTTTTTTTTTTATGATGTCTAGCTTCTACATGATCTTAGTGGCGCACCATAACTTTGGCAAAACCTGTAATCTATCTAGTATCTTATAATGACTAGGCCGAGCATAACTCGTGATAGACAACAACTAACCTAATTCATGCATGCCTTTGTTTGTTTAAGGATTTACTCTTCTGAATCGTACCTACTTGGTTTTTTTAGTGATGCATATTGAGTTGGATGTATTGACATTAGACGTTCAACTTCAAGCCATTGTTTTGTATATTGAGTGTTAGTTTCGTGAAGGTCGAAGAAACATCAAACAATGTCTTGCTCTTCTGCTGAGGCAAAATATAGAGCTTTAGGCTCCACAACTAGAGAACTTCAATGGATTTTCTTTCTTCTTCAAAATTTGGGTCAGCAACCAATGATATCGAGTGCATTGAACATTTTTGCATCTTCCATTAGCGAAACAAGCACCTTGACATAATGAATGTCATCTTATGTGAGAGAAGGCTCAAGCTGGCCTCATGTGTTTGCTTCTCGTTTCCTCTTAAAAACAAGTGGTCCATGTTTTCGCAAAACTTTAATGTCCCCGTCATTTTTCATGACTATATTTCCAAGTCTGGTGAAAATATACCATCCACCCTTGAGGGATATAAGAATATGAAGATACTTAACTTTCTTCCCTTACAAGCTAATTGTATCTTAGGTATGTTGTCTTGTTTAGTTGGTCTTCTTTTTTTTTTGGTGTGAACCATTCGATTTCTAAATAAGGGAACCCTAGTAATCCAGAGTTCGATCGGAAGGTAACGAAAATCGAATAAAAAATTGTTTCATCTGTAAATTGAATTCGGATTATAACAATTCGTCTTTCTGTAGTGTTTTTTAATCAGTTGATACCATTTCTTTTACTTATTAATAGTTTTTGCTTAGCTCAAAATGGTATTCTTCACACTTTACTCAATGAATCGCCAAATTTGATATCCAAAGTTTATCATCGTGCATTTTGAGAATGTTGATTAGAATTTGCAAGAAAAAAAAAAACTATAAATAAGAATGTTTCAATTTTTTTGTTTTCATTTGAATGTATGGCTGGCTACATATATGGCTGGTTAAGATAGTCTCAATTTCTCAAAAGAAACAGGTGAGAGATCCTGCCTATTTCTTTTGTCTTGTTCTATAAGTTTTCTCATAAAAACTAAAAAGATACAAACAAATAGTGTTAATTATAATCAAGGAGAAGGAAGCATGTCAAAATTGTGATAATGTAGAATATACTTTGGACCTACTAGCAGCATATGCTACTCAACTGTATGTGATTTTAGATAGAAAATTAGAGAAGGACGTGAGTCACACGTACTAAGTGAGAAGACGATATTAATCATCCATTTACAAGGGAAACATGTGATATATATGTTGATAATTGTACTTACAAATTTTGACAAGCAAGCCAGAAACAAGAAACAAATCTTATTATGATTCAACTAAATTACTGTTCAGAAAATAATTATTCAACTCAATTATCTTATTTTTATCAACAAAAAAACTCAATCATCTTATTGAATCACTATAATAATCATTTCCTCCTAATTTACAAACATTGTTGCAGATAACCCATCTTTTGGTCTAATTGTTTTAATATAATAATCTGAACTAGTTCGTTTAATTACTTTAAACAATAAGGAATGCAATGATAGATGATAATTTATATTCGTGTCATAATTGATAACAAGAAGGACCACCCAAAAAATATGAGTGAAACAAGGTCAAGGACCACCAAGATTATAATAATTGTTAGTGAACGATGACCACTAATAGAAAATTCTTTGTTGAAAAGCCAACCCAATAATAGAGATAATTAATTAGTACAATATCACTAATGATTCCCAATTGTACACATAGCTATAAACAAACAAAGTAGTAATACCCTTCATATGAAACATATATATCATCTTCATTCCAAATTATTGATGTTGATATTATTATTTTCTTTTTTTGACTATTGGTATTTTAAAAATCAAATGTTTAATCATCCGTTTCGATTTAAACTTAGGGTCTCTAAATCTTTATCTTAGCTAGAATCAGTTGAGCTATCTAACCCTCTAAATAGACCAATAAAATGTAAACACATGTTTAAAATTTGATCATTAATCAAAACTATTTCTTAGTTTTTGCAAAACAACCTGAAAAACACATGGAGTACGCATTATATATAGTCCTTAAACTTATCTCATTGTGGATTAACAATATAATTGACACAATCGCACAAAAGGATGGGATATATATATATATATATATATATATATATATATATATATATATATATATATATTTAATAAA